>Ga0181525_10000057_pt1 | contig 96933 bp, 87 predicted proteins | sample PEATcosm2014_Bin_48_FD_121100 | JGI IMG/M metagenome (GOLD analysis project Ga0181525, IMG submission 121100) | Peatland microbial communities from MTU Mesocosm Facility, Houghton, MI, USA - PEATcosm2014_Bin06_10_metaG | ecosystem: Environmental > Terrestrial > Soil > Wetlands > Peat | place...
GGCGGAATTCACAGTGTTCTCGTGTCCGCGCAGGACCGTGATTTGCTTGCCGGTGGCAGCGTCCCAGATGCGCGCAGTCTTGTCGTCCGACGCCGTGACGATGCGCGTCCCGTCGGGGCTGAAGGCGGCGGACTCTACAGTGTCCTCGTGTCCGCGCAGGACCGTGATTTGCTTGCCGGTGGCGGCGTCCCAGATCCGCGCAGTCTTGTCGTGCGACGCCGTAACAATGCGCCAGCTGTCGGGGCTGAAGGCAGCGGACTCCACAGTGTCCCCGTGCCCGCGCAGGACCCCGGTCTCCTTGCCTGTCGCGGCGTCCCAGATGCGCGCGGTCTTATCGTCCGACGCCGTGACGATGCGCGTCCCGTCGGGGCTAAAGACGGCGGAATTCACTAAGCGCTCGTGTCCGCTCAGGATCGCGATCGTCTTTGCTGTAGCGACATCCCAAATGCGTGCGGCGTAGTCCGCTGACGCCGTGACGATGCGCGCGCCTTCGGGGCTGAAGGCGGCGGTGTACACGCCTCGCTCGTGTCCGCGCAGCACCGCGATCTCCTTTCTCGTTGCGGCGTCCCAGATGCGCGCGGTCTTGTCCGCTGACGCCGTGACGATGCGCGTCCCGTCGGGACTGAAGGCGGCGGAATGCACAGAGCCCTCGTGCCCACCCAGCACCGCGATCTCCTTGCCTGTCGCGGCGTCCCAGATGCGCGCGGTCGTGTCGTTTGACGCCGTGACAACGCGCGAGCCATCGGGGCTGAAAGCGGCTGAATTTACAGTGTTCTCGTGTCCGCGCAGGACCGTGATTTGCTTGCCGGTGGTGGCGTCCCAGATGCGCGCGCTCTTGTCCGATGACGCCGTGACGATGCGCGCGCCGTCGGGGCTGAAGGCGGCGGATTTCACAAGATTCTCGTGTCCGCGCAGGACCGTGATTTGCTTGCCGGTGGCGGCGTCCCAGATGCGCGCAGTCTTGTCCCATGACGCCGTGACGACCCGCGAGGCGTCGGGGCTGAAGGCGGCGGAATTCACGGTGTCCTCGTGCCCGCCCAGCACCAGCAGCCAGTTCGATTGCCAGACAGCGGCAGCAAGTGCAGCGGGTGGCGCGGGAATTGCGGCTCCGCCATGGTCTAACGCAAGTGCAAGGCGAACGGCGTGGACACTGAGCTTCAATGCTGTGTCCACATTGCTGCGCAGCCGTTCGCTGATCGCCAGTTCGGCGAGCGCTGCAATGCGTCGGTTCTCGGCGACATCGCGCTGCTCCTGCGCTAACCTGCGCTGCTCTTGGGCGATCGCTTCCTGCTCGACGGCAATGCCGCGTTGCCAATAGGCCAGCGCCGCGAGCGCAAGTGCGACAAGTAGCCCGGCCGCAAGGCTGCCGGTGAGGATGTTGCGCCGTCGGCTCGCCCCTCGCCGGCTCTCGGCGATGAATGCCTGGGTCTCTGCGGGTGGCTCCGGCGCGCCGTGCGGGCGCGAGGCGATCCAGCGTTCGGCGTCCTCCAGCACCGGCGAGCGCAGGAGCAGCCCGCCGGGACGGCCGGTCGCTGACCACCGCTGCGCGGCTTCGCCGAACTCGGTGTGCCGCCTGATCCAACCGATGTCGGTTTGCAGCGCCTCAGCAAGCTCGTCGGCGCTCGCCTCAAAGCGGGCCGGGTCATCGAAGAAAATGAAGTTCAGCCGCCGCACCGCCTCGGGCGTCGCGCCGTCATCCACTCGCCGGCATACGATCGGCGCGAAACGCTTATTCAGCGAGGCCGCGTGCGCGATCTCCTTTAGCGCCACGTCGGAAGCGATCGCATCGGGCGAGAGCACGAACACGACCGTGTCGGCGCGGCCGATCAGCGCCTGGATGCGCTTCCACCAATCCTCGAAGGCGTAAATCTCGGTGCGGTCGATCAGCGGCTCGAACCCGCGCGCTTTCAGCGCCGCTTCGAGCCGATCCGCGAAGGCCATGTCCTTGCGCGAATAGGAGATGAAGATTCTGGCCTTCGGTTCGCTGTCCCGCGCCTGCTCGCCATTCGCGGCCATGGGATCGGTCCCTCACCTGTCGGAGATGTTAGCAAACGTGGAAACAGTCAGGAACGGCGAGTTGCCCATGTCGGTTCAGGGTCACAAGCGGATATCACGCCATCAAATCGCGATGTCCGGTTTACCGCCGAAAGGGACAAGGCCGGCGGCGTTTATGAGACCACGCCCTGGATCATCCCAATTCGTCCGCGAGAAAAGCTTCCATCGCGGCCTGAACGGCGTTCGTGTCGTCGCGCCCGTCGGCCCCAAGATATCTCCTTGCGACTAGCATATCGATTTCCGCGTCGCTCAGGCGAATTGTGACACAGCGCATGCCGCTGCGGCGGCGCTGGCGGTAGCGGCGCGCACGCTCCGCGGCAGGAGTTGAGGAACGGGTCATCGGGTCGATCTGTTTATTTGAGGTGGGCACAGTGAAGACCTTTCTAGTTTGGATTGAAAACGCGGGCGCGGAAAACGCTGGCGGCTTTTTTTGCGGGGATGGCGATCTCGATCGCCGGCGGATAGCGCAACGCCGCCGCGCGGAGGTGGCGCACGTTCTCGTGGTTATGGAGGGTGCTATCGGAACCCGGCGCGGCGGCGTGCGCATGGGCGCGAAGAAGGAGGCGCCCAGGCTGTGATCCGCGATCGAACCTTTGTTGTCCGCGGATAACTGTCGGGGAAACTGTCGGGGAGGCCCTATCGGGATTGGCTAAGTGTTGGTCGGAGTGGCAGGATTTGAACCTGCGACCCCCTCGTCCCGAACGAGGTGCGCTACCAGACTGCGCTACACTCCGACATAAGGCGGCGCTTATACAAGCCGCACATGGCGGCGGCAAGCGCCCGGCTGTCCGGCCTCTTTCCGCGGCTAATGCTGCCCGCGTTTCCGCTTAAACTCCGCCCGGCGGGCGTGCAGGATCGGCTCCGTATAGCCGTTCGGCTGCGCCGTTCCCTTGAATACCAAATCGCAGGCCGCCGCAAAGGCGACGGATTTTTCAAAGTCCGGCGCCATTGGCGAATAATGCGGATCGCCGGCATTCTGTCCGTCGACCACGGCCGCCATGCGTTTAAGCGTATCCATGACCTGACGCTCGGTGGTGATGCCGTGCCGGAGCCAGTTGGCGATGTGCTGGCTGGAGATGCGCAACGTCGCGCGGTCTTCCATGAGCGCGACGTTGTTGATGTCGGGAACCTTCGAGCAACCGATGCCCTGCTCGATCCAGCGCACGACATAGCCCAGAATTCCCTGCGCATTGTTGTCGAGTTCCTGCTGCACCTCGTCCGGCGACCAGTTCACGCCGCGTGCGACTGGGACGGTCAGAATATGATCGAGGCTGGCGCGCGGCCGCGAGGCGAGCTCGCGCTGCCGCATGAACACATCGACTTTGTGATAATGCGTCGCATGTAGCGTCGCGGCGGTGGGCGAAGGCACCCAGGCGGTGTTGGCGCCGGCTTGCGGCTGGGCGATCTTCTCCTTCAGCATCGGCGCCATAAGGTCGGCCATCGTCCACATACCCTTGCCGATCTGGGCGTGACCGGGGAGCCCGCAGGCAAGCCCGATGTCGACGTTCCAGTCCTCATAGGCTTTAAGCCACGGCTGCGCGCGCATGTCGGCCTTGCGAACCATCGGGCCGGCTTCCATAGCGGTGTGGATCTCGTCGCCGGTGCGATCGAGGAATCCGGTATTAATGAAAAATACGCGCGACTTCACGGCACGGATACATTCCTTGAGATTGACCGTCGTCCGCCGCTCCTCGTCCATCAGCCCGAGCTTGATAGTGTTGCGCGCAAGCCCGAGCATGTCTTCGATGGCGGCAAACAAATCGTTGGCGAATTTGACCTCGTCCGGTCCGTGCATCTTCGGCTTGACGATGTAGATCGAGCCGGCGCGGCTGTTGCGTATCGTCTCGCGGCTGTTGAGGTCGTGCAGCGCGATCAGGCTCGTGATCACGCCGTCGAGCACGCCCTCCGGCGCCAGATGCCCGTCGCGGTCGAGAACGCCCTCGTCCATCATCAGATGCCCAACGTTGCGGATCAGCATGAGGCTGCGGCCCGGCAAGACCTGCGTGCCGCCATCGGGTTTCGTGAAACTGCGGTCGGCGGCGAGGCGGCGCGTGATCGATTTGCCGTCCTTCTCGAACGTGTCGACGAGCGTCTTGCGGCAAAGCCCGAGCCAGTTGCGATAAGCCGCGACCTTGTCTAGCGGATCGACGGCGGCGATCGAGTCTTCGAGATCCATGATGGTGGTAAGCGCCGCTTCGAGGACGACGTCGGCGACGCCGGCAGCATCATCGCGGCCGACCGGATGGTTGCGGTCGATCACGATCTCGATGTGCAGGCCGTTGTTCTGCAGGAGAACGGCCGCGGGTTTATCCGGCGGGCCGCTATAGCCGCAAAATTTTCGCGGCTCCGCCAGCCCGATTGTTGCGCCACCGTCGAGCGTGGCCATGAGCGCGCCGTTTTTGACCGCATAAGCGCGGACTCCGGCATGCGAGCCCGAGGCCAGCGGCACGCTCTGGTCGAGAAAATTTCGCGCCCAAGCGATGACGCGTTTGCCGCGCGCCGGGTCGTAGCCCTTGGTCGGCGCCTTGGCGTCGCGCGGGATCGCGTCGGAGCCATAAAGGGCGTCGTAGAGCGAACCCCAGCGCGCGTTGGCGGCATTGAGCGCATAACGGGCGTTGCAGACCGGCACGACCAGTTGGGGACCTGCGACCTTGGCGATTTCGTCGTCGACGTTGGCGGTATCGATCTGGAAGGCCGGTCCCTCGGGCACCACATAGCCGGTCTCGGCGAGGAACGCCCTGTCGGCGGCTTCGTCCAGCGGCCGTCCCCGCCTGCCCCGGTACCATTCGTCGATTTTCGCCTGCAGATCGTCCCGGCGCCGCAGCAGCGCGCGGTTCAGCGGACTAAACTGATGAACGATGCGATCGAGCCCCCGCCAGAAAGCCGCTGCCTCGATCCCGGTGCCGGGAAGCACTTCGCCGGCGACGAAGTCATGAAGGATTTTCGCGACCCTCAGACCCGCGACCGAGATGCGCTCAACTTCCGGCATCCGCACGCTTCCCGCTGACATTAATTCGCATCCGCGCACAAACGTTATGGGTCGGCCATGCGCATTGCAAGGCTGCAAGCGGCCGCTGTTTCCGCTATCTAGCTGGCAAGGTGATCAATGACAGTGCTGCTGGCGACACGCGTAGCGCATGCCGACGCCGCCGCGATTGCGGAAGCTGCGGGCGTGCTATCCATCGGGGGCCTGGTCGCGTTTCCGACCGAGACGGTCTACGGACTGGGCGCGGATGCGACCGACGGACATGCGATCGCGCGTCTCTACGAGGCCAAGGGCCGGCCGGCGTTCAATCCGCTCATCGCGCACGTTCCCGATCTTGGAGCGGCGCAGGCGCTGGCGCGCTTTGACAACGCCGCGGCGCGGCTAGCCGCGGCCTTCTGGCCGGGGCCGCTCACGCTCGTTCTTCCGCGCGCTGCCGGATGTCCGGTTGCCGATCTTGCCTCGGCCGGGCTTGATACTTTGGCCGTGCGGGTTCCAAACCACGCCGTAGCGCATGAAATTCTCAGCGCTTTCGGCAAGCCCGTTGTCGCGCCGTCGGCCAACATTTCAGGCCACGTCTCGCCGACCACCGCCGGCCATGTGCTGGCGGATCTGGGCGGGCGTATCAATCTGATTGTCGACAGCGGCGCGACGCCGGTTGGACTGGAATCCACCATTGTCGCCTGCCTGGGCGAGCCCTTGCTGCTCCGGCCAGGCGGCCTTCCGCGCGCCGCGATCGAGCACGCGTTGCGGCAGAAGCTCGCCAATGCCCCGGCGCAAAACGAATCCGCGCCGCTCGCCCCCGGCATGCTAGCGGCGCATTACGCGCCGCGCACGCGGCTCCGGCTCGCCGCCGCGGGCATCGAGCCCGGTGAAGCGTTGCTCGCCTTCGGGCCCGCGCCGGCCGAAGGGGCGGGAAGAGCCAAGGCGGCGCTGAACCTTTCGGCACACGGCGACCTGATCGAGGCGGCGGCCAATCTCTTTTCGCACCTGCGCACGCTCGACGCCGCCGGCGCGAGCGCGATCGCGGTCATGCCGGTCCCCGGCAACGGCCTCGGCGAAGCCATTAACGACCGGCTCCGGCGCGCCGCGGCCGGACGTTAGCTGATGCGCAGGCGGGTAATCTGGCTTATTTAGGGGTAATCCCGATGGACGTCTACGATGCTCGATAAACCGCCCAATACGACCGGCCCGGCGCTGCTCGCTCGCTTTGCCGCGATTGTGGGCGACAAATACGCCATCACCGATCCGCAGATGCAGGCGCCTTACGTCGTCGAGAGGCGCGACATGTTCGCGGGCCGCACGCCGGTCGTGCTGCGGCCGGCCTCGGTCGCTCAAGTCGCCGAAATTCTCAAGCTCGCCAACGAGACGGCGACGCCGATCGTGCCGCAGGGCGGCAATACCGGCCTGGTCGGCGGGCAGACGCCGCTCAACAACGAAATCGTGCTGTCGCTCAATCGCCTCGACCGCATCCGTGAAGTCGATCCGGCCTCCAATACCATGACCTGCGAGGCCGGCGTCACCTTGCACCGCGCGCGCGAGGCCGCGGCCGCAGTCGACCGCCTGTATCCGCAATTGCTGCCGTCGGAAGGCACCTGCACGATCGGCGGCAATCTTTCGACCAATGCCGGCGGCACCGCGGCGCTCGCCTACGGCACCACGCGCTCGCATGTGCTCGGCATTGAGGTCGTGCTCGCCGATGGACGCGTCCTCAACAATCTCAACAAGCTGAAAAAGGACAATACCGGTTACGATCTGAAAAACCTGTTCATCGGCTCCGAGGGCACTTTGGGCGTGATCACGGCGGCGGTGCTGCGGCTGGTGCCGCAGCCGCGCGCGGTCGAAACCGCGTTCGTCGCCGTGCCGTCGCCGGAAGCGGCGCTGGCGCTGTTGACGATCGCCGCGAAGCGCGCCGCCGGCGGCATCACCAGCTACGAACTCATGCCGCGCCTCGGACTGGAACTGGCGCTCCGCTATGGGTCCGGCCTTCGCGATCCGCTGGCCAAGCTGCATCCTTGGTACGTGCTGGTCGAGCTTTCTTCGCAACGCGAACAGGGACTTCGCGAAGTGATGGAGGACGTGCTGGCGCAAGGGCTAAGGCACGGGCTGGTGACCGATGCCGCCATCGCCGGCAGTCTCGAGCAGACGAAGACGTTCTGGCGCATCCGCGAAATGCTCGGCGAGGCGCAGCGCCACGCCGGCGGCTCGATCAAGCACGACGTCTCGGTTCCGGTGGCGGCCGTGCCGGCGTTTCTCGCGGAGGCGCATGCCGCGGCCGTCGCGATCGTTCCCGGCGCACGTCCAATGCCGTTCGGCCATCTCGGCGACGGCAATATTCATTATAACGTCCTTCAGCCGGAAGGTGCCGACAGGGCGGAGTATCTCAAGCGCTGGGACGATATGAACGCCGCGGTCTTTGCGGTGGTCAAGAAGTATGGCGGATCGATTTCGGCCGAACACGGCGTCGGCGTGGTCAAGCGCGATCTGTTGCCGTCGGTGAAAGATCCGGTTGCGCTCGAGCTGATGAAGAGCCTTAAGCGGATGCTCGACCCTAAGAATATTCTCAATCCTGGCAAAGTGCTGCCGTCCGATTCCTAAAATCGCGCCGGGCGCGCAATGTTTCATCCGAGTGCCTAACGGGTCGGCACGAAATTTGTGCGCGCTGCACAGCGTTCGTCATTATTTTGTCCCACTGTTTGTTGTATGAGTGATTCACGTTGTTGTATGAGTGATTCACGGTTCGCTTCGCGACGAGCCGAAGTTCCTTCCGCTCAAGACACGGCCCCGCGTGGAAAACGGGTCGCGCCAAAAAAGATACCTGGGGAAGAAAAACGCCCTGGATCGTCTTTTTGGAGCGCATCGTCATGGCCCATTATCTGCTCGGTCAATCGGCCACCATTTTCGGCGCACGCCGCTCGATTCCGCGGCGCACATCCCTCAAGAGCACTCTGGAGGTCATACGGACTTGGGCCCGGCGGCAACGGCAACGCCAGGAGCTTCTTGACTACATGGCGGTCGATCATCGTGCCGCCGCCGATATCGGGCTCACTGATAACGACGCGCGCGATTGGGCGGGGCGGCCGTTCTGGTGCGATTGAACCAGCGCAGGCCCGTTAGCCTGCCCCGGCATCCATTGCCGGACACACGGCAGGCGTCCTCGACAGCGAACACGGCGGCGGATTACAGTGATTTCCGCCCGATAAAAACGTTTCGCCGAGGGGACGGAAATGCGCTTCGGGGTGTTCTACGAGCTCCAGCTGCCGCGGCCATGGAACAAGGGCGACGAGCGCAATCTCTTTCATCAGGCACTCGAACAAGTGCAATTGGCCGACCGGCTCGGCTTCGATTACTCGTGGGAAGTGGAGCACCACTTCCTGGAGGAATATTCGCATTCCTCGGCGCCGGAGGTTTTCCTCGCAGCCGCAGCCGCGCGCACCAAATCCATCCGCCTCGGCCACGGCATCCGGCAGGTCATTCCGAACTACAATCACCCGGCGCGCACCGCCGAATGCCTCGCCACACTCGACATCATGTCGGACGGCCGGGTCGATTTCGGCATCGGCGAGGGCGCCACCCGGCTTGAGCTCGGCGGTTTCAAAATACCCGCCAAGGAGAAGCGCACCATGGCGCTAGAGGCGGCCGGGCAAATCGCCAACATGATGGTGCTGGAACCCTATCCGGGCTTTCAAGGCCAATATTTCTCGATGCCGTGCCGCAACGTCCTGCCGAAGCCACTGCAGACGCCGCATCCGCCGATCTGGATGGCGTGCACCAATCGCGAAACGATCAAGATTGCGGCACAGAACGGTGTCGGCGCGCTCGCCTTTTCCTTCCTAGAGCCGGAGCAGGCGCGGCTGTGGTCCGATATCTATTACGGCATCATCAAATCCGACGCCTGCGTGCCGCTCGGCCATTCGGTCAACGCCAACATCGCCATGGTGTCGAGCTTCTCGGTGCATCGCGACCGCACCGAAGCCGTGCGCCGCGGCCTCGAAGGTTTTGAGTTCTTCGGCTTTGCGCTCAACGCACTGGTGGCACAGGACTGCGTGCCCGGCCGGACCAATCTGTGGAGGGATTATCAGGCACAGCGCGGCAACCGCAACGAAGACGTCGTCGCGGCGGCCGACCGCGTCGGCGCATATTCGTCGGGCATCGGCACCCCGGCGGACATGCGCCGGCATCTCGGAGGCTTTGCGGAAAACGGCATCGATCAAGTTATCTTCCTGCAACAGGCGGGGCACAATCGCCACGATCATATTTGCGAAGCGCTCGAATTGTTCGCGCGCGAAGTGATGCCGGAGTTCAAGGCCGCGGCGGCGGCGCGCGAAGCGCGCAAGGCGGAAGAGCTCGCCCCTTACATCGCCGCCGCGCTAAAGCGGAAGCCATGGATGAAGCCGCTCGCCGATCACGAAATTCCCGTGGTCAAGGCCGCCGCCGAGCGTGCGCAATTTACCCGCGGCGCCGCGGAGACCGCGCACGTCGGCGAACGCTAGAACAGCGACGGCTGGTCGTTCTGCTTTTTTGTTTTCGCCGGTTGCCCGACGCCCGCGCCCGCCGGAGCCGGTACGATTAACTCGGCGGCGTCGTTCGCCACGCGATTGACCGCCGGCGAGACTTCGTAGCATTCCAGCAGCCCCTCCGGCGCCGGCGCGATCAGCGCGGCGGCCGTCGTGGCATCGACCTTGGCGCAATCGAGCCAGAGGTCGAACGCATCGGGGGCGATGATCACCGGCATCCGGCCGTGAATGGCGGCGAGCGTACGGTTCGCCTGCGTGGTCACAATCGTTGCGGTATCGACCTCTTCGCCGTTTGGGCCGGTCCATGTTTCCCAAAGCCCGGCAAAGGCGATCGGCACGCCGGATTTGGCCCACACGAAGTAAGGCCGCCGCGGTATGCTGTCGTTCCATTCATAGAAGCCGTCGGCGGGAACGAGGCAGCGCCGCCGCATGGCGTTGCGGAACGAGGGCTTGTCGAGCACGCCTTCGCCGCGCGCGTTAACGAGGAGCGAAAACGTCTTCGGATCCTTCACCCAGGCCGGGACGAATCCCCAGCGCATAAGCGCAAACGAACGCTGCCCGTCAACAAGCCGGACGATCGGAATCGGCTGGGTCGGCGCCACATTGTAACGCGGCGGGAAATCAGGCTGCTCGCTATAGCCGAACAATGCCCTGACCGCCGCCGCAGGCGAGGTGATGACATAACGGGCGCACATTGGGATAAGCTTGCTCTCCGGCGAATAGCGGCGACGCAGTCTTTCCAATCATAACCAAATGGGCACGGTCCTTGACCGGTACCAGCAGCGAATCGCGGACTTATCCCACGCGGCCTTATTTGGCGGTCAGCGCCGCTATCTTTCGTGACGGCCGGGTGTTGATCGTCCGGCGGGCACAACCGCCCGCCCGCGGCTTCTACACGCTGCCGGGCGGCGGCGTAGAGCTCGGCGAAACCCTCGAACGTGCGGTGGTCCGCGAAGTCCGCGAGGAAACCGGACTTGATATCGAACCGCTGGCGCTCGCCGGCTATCGGCAGGTGATCGCGCGCGACGCAGGCGGACGGATCGAGCGGCATTTCGTTATTTTGCCCTTCGCCGCACGCTGGATCGCCGGCGAAGCCGCACTCAATGAGGAGCTAAGCGAGGCGCATTGGCTCGAGCCAGCCGAGCTCGGCGGGCTCAAGACCACCGAGGGTCTCGCGGAGATCGTGACTGCCGCACAGGAAAAAATGGCCACGCTGCCCTAACCATGCCGCGTTGTCGGGCTTGGTGCGCGGACCGATCGCCCGTTATTGTCAGGCAACACGATGCGCCGAACCGCAATCATTGTTTCGCTTCTCATTGGTTTCGGCGCCGGTCCCGCCGGCGCCCAGAGTTTTTTCCAACAGCCGCAGCCGCCAGCGCAGCCCCAGCCGCAGGTCAGACCAGTGCAACCGCCATTTCCGGCTCAACCGGCCAGACCCGGTCAGCCGCCGGCGCCGCAGCCTGCAGTGCAGAACACGCCGGCTCCCTATGACCGCGACCTGCAGCGGCTGTCGGAAATTCTCGGCTCGCTGCATTTTCTGCGCGGCATCTGCGGCTCGAACGAAGGACAGAAATGGCGCAACGAGGCGCAGGCGCTGATCGACGCCGAAGCGCCGGCCGGCGAGCGACATAATCAGATGGTCGCAAGCTTCAACCGCGGCTATCGCGCTTTTCAACAAAGCTACCGGACCTGCACGCCGGCGGCCGATTTCGCCATCCGGCGCTATCTCGACGAGGGCGCCAAGATCGCCCGCGATATCACCGCGCGCTACGCCAATTGACTTTCGGCGGGCCCAGCCGGAAGGCCGCTTTTGGCGCGGCAAAAACCAGTCTATCTAGCGGAATAAGCTTTCGAATTAACCCTTCCTCAAGGTTCGACCTAGCGCCCGCCGGCAGCGTGCTAACGTGGCTTGGACAGGGACGCTGCGGGCTGCGGCGGTAAAAGTGATCGCAATGAATGTAGCGACGCAAATTCCGGCCGCGCACGAGGCCGCGACAGACCACGAGCAGAAGCGTTTGGCGCTCGGCTATCTGCAAGACGCGTGGGCGGAAGCGCATCACGAAGGCATCGAAGGCGACTGCTTGGCGCAGACCGCCCTCTTCCTGGCGCTCGCCGAGCTGATCTCGACTTATGGCGAAGAAGCCACCGCCCGCTACGCGGAGAATCTCGCGCCCCGCATCCGCAACGGTGAATTCTCAGTCGAGTTGTCGCGGCAATAAAGCTGAGTCGCGCCGATTGCAGATTCGCCGTCGTACCCTCGCTTCAACCGATAGTATGGATCCCCCGCTACGCCTAGGGGCGCTGCGGGTTCAACGCGCGCAACCCGTAGAAACCGCACAGCACGCTTTCCATGTCGGCCGGAAAGAACGGTTTCTTGAGAAAGGCGACGCCCAGCGAGCGAGCGCGCGCGGCGACGGCTTCATCCGACGCCGAAGTAATCAATACAAAAGTCACGTCCCGCTGTGCGCGCCGAAACTCGCTGATCGTTTCCAGGCCGCTGAAGCCGGGCATATTGTAGTCAACGAAAGCGATGTCGAATTCGTTTCGCCGGGAGAGTTCGAGCGCCTCCCCACCCTGATCCACTTCGGTCACTTCGAACGGAAAGCGGGTCGCCGCAAGAATTTTGCGCACGATGCTGCGCATGGTCGCCGAATCGTCCACCACAAGGACGCGGCTCGGCAGCCGGACACGCGCTACCCGGTCCACGAGGTGTTTTGCATCTTTCAGGTTGCCGGGATTACCTGCCATGGCGTCGGTCTGGAACGGTGCCCCGCTCCCCGGCACACACAGCAGTACAGTGAATGGCGGCTTTGCCGCCGCGCGTGCGGTCGAGGACGCCTGGGCGACCGCCTCGCCGCCAAGCGCCATATCGATAAAGACCAGATCGACGCCGGCGCCGATCAACCGACCGGCCGCCGCTGCGCCATCGGCATCGACGATTTCAATCGGCACCTTCGCCGTTGACGCCGCTTGCCGGAACAGGTCCCGGTCGGCACTCGACCCCGAGACGACCAGAAGCCGCAAAGAAAGCAAATCATCGGTCATGCGCTCGCCCCCTGAACGCCTGCTGTGATCGAGCAGTAACCAAAACGTTATCCGAGCGGCATGACGATGGCCGCGGCTAGCGACCGAACAAAATCAATTTCCTAAATCCCCGGCTCGGCGCTGCAACTTGCGATAGCAACGTCGCTTCGGTCAAGCGCGGCCGATAACAAACCTCTGTGATTGTGCCGTCTGCCGCGACTTTTCCTCAGAAAGCGCGCAAGGTCTTGAGGGAAACCGGTGGGAACCTTAGGTTGATTCCAACGTGAGGGAGTTAGCAGCCCATGAAGGCCGCCCTTCTGGCCGACCGCGGCGTGGTCAAGGTAACCGGCGACGATGCCCGGAATTTTCTCCATGGCCTGATCAGCGCCGACATGCTCAAGCTCGCGCCGCGCGACGCGCGCTTCGGCGCGTTGTTGACGCCGCAAGGCAAGATCATTGCGGATTTCATCGTCGTCGAGGCCTCGGCAAAGGACGGCGGCGGCTTTTTTATCGATATTCCGCGCGCGCTCGCCACGGCTCTCGTAGACAAGCTAAACATCTATAAGCTGCGATCCCGCGTGATGATCGAAGACCTGTCCGAGATTCTCGGCGTGCTGGCCTTTTGGGATGGAAGCGCCACCATCGCGGCGGGGCTGAACTACGCCGATCCGCGCCTGCCGGCGCTCGGCTTACGCGCCATGCTGCCGCCCGCACGCGCCGCCGACGCGGCCGCCGCGCTTGGCGCGGATTTGGTCGACGCGGGCGAATACGACGCGCATCGGATTGCGCTCGGCATTCCACACGGCGGCGTCGACTTCGCATACGGCGACGCCTTTCCGCACGAGAGCGACATGGATCAGCTGGGCGGCGTCGATTTTGCCAAGGGCTGCTATGTCGGCCAGGAAGTGGTTTCGCGTATGGAACACCGCGGCATCGCCCGCACGCGCGCCGTTCCGGTTCGCTACGAAGGTGCGGCGCCGGACGCCGGCATCGCTGTCATGGCCGGCGAGCGCCAGGTCGGAACCATGGGCTCGGCCGCCGCCGGTTACGGGCTTGCGTTGCTGCGCCTCGACCGGGTGGCGGATGCGCTTTCGCACGGCGAGAAGCTCGTCGCCGGCGGGATTCCAATCCGCGCGATCAAGCCCGACTGGGCCCGCTTTGCCTTTCCCGACGGTTCCAAAGCCGCCGAATAACCCGCCGAATGAAGGCCGCTCCGTTATCTCCACTCGCGCGCTGTCCCTGGCCGAAGGATGACGCGCTTTATTGCGCCTATCACGACCAGGAATGGGGCGTGCCGGAATTCGACGATCGCGCGCTTTACGAGAAGCTGGTGCTCGATGGCTTTCAGGCCGGCCTGTCATGGATCACCATTCTGCGCAAGCGGGAGAATTTCCGCCGCGCGTTCGACGATTTCGTCCCGGAGAAAATCGTGCGCTACACGCCAAAAAAGATCGAACGGCTGATGCAGGACGCCGGCATCGTGCGCAACCGCGCCAAGATCGAGGGCGCGGTGCTCTCGGCGCGCGCCTATCTCGACGCGATGGGACAAGGACCTGGCTTCTCGAAGCTCCTTTGGGGATTTGTCGACGGCAAGCCGAGGCTGAACCACTACAAGACCATGCGGCAGATTCCGGCGGAAACCGCAGTTTCGCGCGCCATGTCGAAAGAACTGGCGCAGCGCGGATTCAAATTCTGCGGGCCGACTATCGTTTACGCATTCATGCAGGCGGTCGGCATGGTCAACGATCACCTGGTCACCTGCTACCGGCACAAAGCCGTGCAGAAGCTCGCGCGAAAAGCGTGAGGCACCTAGTCAAACGCCGATCCTGCGCCGTCGCGCCAGGCTGAAGAAGATCGCCGCCAGCACGGTGAGCGTTCCGATCACGGTGTAGTGCACCGAGGAATTGGCGTTGATGTAGGACGATGCGCTCGAGGTCGCTTGCACAAGCGCCGCACCAAGCAGCGTGCTCACGAACGAGCCGCGGCCGCCGGCCACGCTCGCGCCGCCCAGCACTACGACGGTAATACTCATCAGCGTATAATCGGAGCCGGTCGAGGGCGAACCGATGCCGACCTGGCCAGCCAACATCAGCCCGCCGATGCCGGTCAGCAGCCCGGAGATCACGAAAGCAAGCCAGGTCAGCCGTTGGCTGTCGATGCCGAGCCGATGGCTGGCGAGGGGGCTCGAGCCGACGGCGCGGAAGCTCCGGCCGAAGGCGGTCCGAAACAGTAGCCACTCGGCGCCGCCGACCATCAAGAGCGTCAGCACGACGCAAGCCGGCAAAAACCAAATCTGAAACTGCGCCGCGTCGGAAATGGCGTCGTCGATCTGACCGGCGGCGGTCGGCCGCAGCAGCAGCGAGATGCCTTGCAGCCCGATAAAAGTCGCGATGGTTACCACAATCGCCGGCAGCCGCAACGAGGTGATCAGAAGCCCCTGCATCAAGCCGAAGCCGACGGTGAACAGAAGGATCAGGATCAACCCGGCCGCGAACGGCCCGGTTGCGACGCCATCCGGCGCCAGAAACGAGGCCAGCACGACGCAAAGTCCGGCGAGCGGACCGATTGAGAGGTCGATCGCGCCGACCAGTACTGTCGCCAGTTGCGCGCAGGAGAGGAAGGTCACGATGCTGAAGAACGACAGCATGCTCTTGATGGAAAACGGCGACAGGAAGTAACCGTTCAGCGCCTGCGTGCCGCCGAGGATAATGGCGGTCAGGAGGGCGAGCACCAGCGCGGGAAAGTGATCGCTGGCGGCAAATTCGCGCCAGCGGCGGTCCGGCGCCGCCGACGTCTTGCTCGCACGCGACACGGTGGCGGTGAGATTGGCCTCGGTGATGGCGGCATCGGTGACATCGGCGCCGGACAATTCGTGGACGATTCGGCCGCGGGCGAAGATCAGCACGCGGTCGCAGAGGCCTTGGAGTTCGATCCCGTCCGACGACGCGACCAGTACCGCCAGCCCGCGGTCGGCGAGCGCGCGCAACCGCTTATAGATCTCGCTGCGCGCGCCGATATCGACGCCCTTGGTCGGCTCGTCCACCAAAAGGACCGTTGGCTTCGATGAAATCTCGCGGCCGAACAGCGCTTTCTGCTGGTTGCCGCCCGACAATTCGCTGAGCTTGGATTCGATGGACGCCGCGCGGATGTGCAAATCCTCGGTGATTTGCTTGGCCCGGCCGGCCTCGCGGGTGCGGTCGATCACCCAGTTCTGCGAAACCGATTGCAGAAATCCGAGGCTGAGATTTTCACGCAAGGTCAAATTAAGGAACACGCCTTCCTCGTGCCGATCGTCGGTGATGAAACCGACGCCCGCATGACGAAATGCGCCGGGGCTGTCGCCGCGAATCCTGGCGTATGCGACCTGGACCTCCCCGGCGGTGCGCCGATCAATGCCGGCAGCGGCGCGAATAAATTCGCGCTGACCTTCGCCTTCGATACCGGCGAGGCCGACGATCTCGCCGGCATGCACGACAAGGTCGACCTGATCGAAACCGCGGCCGCTTAATCCATTGACCGCGAACAAGGGCGCCCCGACCAATTTCGCCTTGCCGGGAAAGATTTGGCCAAGCGGCCGGCCGGCGATCAGCGCCACGATTTCGGCCGGAGTGATCGATTCGGCAGGGCGGCTGGCAATGATCTCGCCGTCGCGTATCACGGAGATGCGATCGGCCAATTCGTCAACCTCGTGCAGCCGGTGCGAGACATAGACGATCGCGACGCCGTCGCGCTTGAGCTCTTCGATCAGGGCGAACAGCTTGCGCACGTCGGCCTGTTGCAGCGGCTCGGTCGGCTCATCGAGGAAGAGAACTTTTGGATGGGTGGCAAGCGCGCGGGCAATCTCGACGACGTGGCGCTGGGCAAGCGACAATTCGCTGACGCGGCGCTTAAGCGGCATGCGCAATTCGTCGGTCGCGATCCGCCCGAGCACACGTTCGGCTTCGGCCGCGCCGCCCGGACCGGCCAGCGACGGCACCGCGAGTTGAAGATTCTCGAGCACGGTGAGATCGAGAGCGAGCGCCGGGTGCTGGTACACCACCGATACGCCGTCCTCGCGCATCCGGCGCGGATCGGGCGCGTCCACATGTTTGCCGTCGTAGTAGATGGCGCCGGCGTCGGCATGCAGCACTCCGGCGGCAATGCCGATCAGGGTCGACTTGCCGGCGCCATTCTCGCCGACAATCGCATGAACCTCGCCGGGCATGACGAGAACGTCGACCCCCTTGAGCGCCTGCACCGGGCCGAAGTTCTTGCGCAGGCCAAACAACGTCATGACCGGAATGTGTGCCGTGCTCGGCGACGGCGCGGCGGCCTGCACGACGTTATGCATGGCGCAACCGCCTGGTGATTTCAGGCAGCGCCACGCCGGAAAGCACAATGATCGCGTCGGCCAAATCTTCGGCGGAGCCGCCGAAACCGAGCGCGGTCACGAGTTGCGCGAGATAGGTCAGAAAGAAGGCGCCAATGACGGTGGCGACGACGCTTCCCTTGGTGACACCGCCGAGCGGATTGCCGCCGACGACGACGGCGGCGATGGTGCCGAGCAAATACGGCAACCCGCACAGTACGGTGGGCGAAACCAGATAGCCCGACAGCATGATCGCCGCGATCGCATACATCAGCCCGGCGATCGCATAGGTCAGGATGCGGTAGGTCTTCAGCGGGATGCCGACGGCGTGGGCCGCCGGCGGATTGACGCTTACGGCGATGAACTGGCGGCCGATGGTCGTGAGCGCCAGCACGAAAACTATAGCGCCCGCGACCAGGAGCAAGACCCAAACCGTGGTCGGCACGTAAAGGAACCGGCCGACAAAGAAATCGACCATCATCATAGGAGATTGAACCGAGGCGCCGGTCGATACGAAATAGGTCAGGCCGAACAAAATGGCGTTGATGCCGATCGTGGTCACCAGCGGCGGCACCTGCAGCAGAGTGACGATGAATCCGGTGATCGCACCGATTGCCGCGCCGACCGCAAGTCCGGCCGCGAGGTAAAAAAGCACGGCGCCAAGATCGGTGCTGCCGTTCGGTAGTTTGGTCACAACCACCGCCACGAACGACATGATACCGGCGGTGGAAAGATCCAGTCCGCGTTGCTGAATCACCAGGTGCTGGCCGATCGAGGCCACCGCCAGAATGGCGAAGTACGGCAAAGTCGAAAGGATGGCGGCCGAATTGATCGTACTGGGCGCGGCGACGCCGCCGATCAACACCAGGAGCGCCGTGGCGACGAAGGCCTTGGGCGCCAGCGGGAGCTCGGTCAAATCTCTGCTAGGCCATGGCACCCGCAGAACAATCGTTCGATACTCAAACCACGTAGTCATTCCCGCCCCTACTCGAGTGCGGTAGCGGCAACCGGCCGCCGGTCCCGCGCCGCTCTTCCCGCGGCTCACCGAGCTTCTGCCGGCTTTAGCCCAACGTTAACTTCGCCGAAGCCCACGCGCGCGGCGGAGAAGGGATATCCAGTAGCGAAACTTTGGGCATCAAACAACAGCGCGCTGCGCGCAGGTGCGCAACAGCGCTAAAAGATCGCCCGGGCCCCATGGGGGACCGGGCGATCGTAAGACTTAAAGCTCCTGGCTTACTTGCCGCCGAGCGCCTTGATCTGTTGCTCCTTCGTCAGCATCGACGACGGAATCGAATCCATCGGCATCGACTTGTCGCACTTCACGGCGAGTTTCGGATCCTTCGATGTCGTGTCTTCGGTAAACGGCAGCGTGATCAGGCTGGGCTCGGGCTCGTCGATACCCTGGGCCGCGGCCACTGCTTTACGCAACGCGAGCCGCACCATCCAGGTGTGCGCGTCGATGCTCGCCATCTTCATGTCGGGATGATCGGCGGCTAGGCAGCTGAGGTCCATCAGCGACTGTCCGACATAAGCGGGAATCGGCTTGCCGGCCGCGATGAAGGCGCGGATTGGACCAGTAGTCTCGCTGTAGATGCCGTCGATCTGCGGATATTTGGCGATCAGCGCCGCCGTCTTCTGCTGTGCCAATGCCGGGTCCCAGTTGGTCGGAACCGGCTCGGCTTCCAGTACCTTGATGCCCGGATACTTGGCGAAGGTGGGCTTCCAGCCAACCACTTGCGCGGCCGTCATCGGATTGCCCGGCGTGCCGCCGAACATGATGATGTTGCCTTTGCCGTTGAGCGTCTTGACCAGCCATTCGGCGGCTTGCTCACCAACTTTGGCCTGGCTTTCCGTCGCCCGATCGACGTAGTCCTTGCCGATCGTGCCCGGGAAACTATCGCCGGTATCATAGGGAGCGACGGCTACGCCCGCGGCCATAGCTTCGCGCGTCGCTTTCAGAATGGCCGGACCGCCGTCGAGAAACGCGACGATGACGTTATATTTTTGCGCGATCAGGCCCTCGATGTCGGCAATCTGCTTCTCAGGCTTGAATTCGCCGTCGGTGTAGCGCGTCTCGGTGATGTTCGAGCATTTCGACGCCTCGTCTTCGAACTCTCCGCGGGTGATGTGGCGCCAGTAGTTGCCGCCCCAACCGTCGGACAGCGCGACCTTGAGTGGCGCCGTACCACAGAATTTGGATATCGGCAGGAAGTCGGCGACGGTGCCGTGCTTGTCCGGATACATTTTCGCTTTGGTGATGTCGACGGCATAACCGACCGAGGCCATCGCAACCGCGAGGCCAAATGCGGAAACGCCGAGGGCTAGACTGCGTGGTGACAACATAAAAATCCTCCCCTGTGCATCTGCTTTCGATCTTTTCTGGATAATCGACGCCGGGAACTGGCGACAGCGCCTGATCCGTGCGTTCGGCAGCTAGAAAATTTCCAGATGACTTTGTGCGACGGAAGAATACTCCTTTTACGGCCGGTGCCAAGCTTTGCGACCGCATTCGACGACGCGGGCTCAAAAAAAAGCGCAATTTGGCCGTGGGACGTAGCCCCCCTCTTGAGTGGGCAGACCCGCGGCAGACGCGCTTTGTGCTTTCACAAGCGCCCCGTCGATAACGGCCATCGGCAGACTTGCTTTCAGGTGGCGCGCCGCAAGCGTTACGCGCTGTCTTGCGCGTTGCAATGGCGGGCTGGCATACTCGCAAACGAGCCGTAATGACCAAGACTAAGGCGGCGGGAGGGAAAACGATGAAAAAGAGCACCGATCACATTTTGACGACGCACACCGGCAGCCTGCCGCGCGGCGCCGAACTTAACGATCTTTTGATCGCGGACGAAGCCGGCGAGAAGGTCGACAAGGCCAAGCTCGACAGCATGATCGACCAGCGCGTCGCCTATGTGATGGAGAAACAGCGCTGGGCCGGGGTCAGCGTCGCCAACGACGGCGAGCAGGGCCGCGTCGGCTTCCAGACTTACCTGCCAAAGCGTATGTCCGGCTTCGGCGGCGAGTCGAAACGGCCCTACGGTCAGGAGTGGATTCAGCTTCCGCTCTTTACGCAAAAGTTCATGGCGAGGATTCCAAAAATCGGAAAAGTCTTCGGCTGCCCGGAGGCGATCGCCGACATCAAATATACCGACAAGGAGGCGATCAAGACCGAGCTGGCACGTTTTAAGCGCCATGCGGGCGCGATCAAGCCGCCTTTTACCGAAATGTTCTTCGCCGAACCGTCGCCCGGCATCATCGCCTGCACGATGCTCAACGCGCATTACGCAACTTACGAGGCTTATCTCGACGCGATCGCGCGCGAGATCAACTACGAATACAAGGCGGTTGTCGATGCCGGGTATATCCTGCAGATCGACGCACCTGACCTGGCGATGGAACGAGTGCTGCTGTTTCAGGACAAGACCGAGAAGGAATTCGTCAAGCTCGTCGAGCTGCACATTGCGACGCTCAACAAGGCGCTGCAGGGAATTCCGCCGGATCGCGTGCGCCTGCACATTTGCTGGGGCAACTGGGAAGGCCCGCACATCTTCGACATCGGCCTTGAGCCGCTGTTGCAGGCTTTCTATCAGGCCAAGGTCGGCGCAATCGGCATCGAGTTCGCCAATGCACGCAGGCAGCACGAATACGCGGCGTTGAAGGTGCATAAATTCCCCGACAGCATGATCATGATCCCGGGCGTCATCGATTCGAAGATCAACCTGGTCGAGCATCCGGAAGTCGTAGCGCAGCGGATCGAGCAGGCAGTGGCCGCGATCGGCGACCGCGAGCGGGTCATCGCCGGCGTCGACTGCGGCTTCGGCACCTTCGCCGGCTGGGAATGGGTCGCCGAGGACGTGGTGTGGCTCAAGCTCAAGACCTTGCGCGAGGGCGCCGACATTGCCAGCAAGCGCCTGTGGGGCAAGAAGGCCGCGGCCTAGCAGGCCGGTTTGCCAGCAGCCGGGAGCGCGGTAGCCTCCCGGCATGACCAAAGCACCGCGCGCGGCTTCGTCCCGCGCCTGGCAAAGGATGTTGTCGGGCCGACGGCTCGACTTGCTCGATCCGTCGGCGCTTGACGTCGAGATCGAGGACATCGCGCACGGGCTGGCGCGCGTGGCGCGCTGGAACGGGCAAACGCACGGCCCGCACATTTTTTCCGTCGCTCAGCATTCGCTCCTGGTCGAGGCGCTGGCGCGCGTGCGCGCGCCGCGGCTCGATCGCAGCCGGCGCCTGGCCGTGCTGCTGCATGACACCCCCGAATACGTGGTCGGCGACATGATCTCGCCGTTCAAAGCTGTGATCGGCGATGCCTATAAGGCGGTGGAGCGGCGTCTGCTTGCAGCCATCCATCGCCGCTTCGGGCTGCCGGTAAACTCCGCGCCCGAGCTTGAGGCCCTGATCAAGATCGCCGATCGCCAGGCGGCCTATCTGGAAGCGACCCGGCTCGCCGGCTTCGCCGCCGCCGAGGCGGGGCGCTTCTTCGGCCGGCCACCTGTGATCCCGGCTGCAATGGAGCGCGATTACCTAAAGCCCTGGCCGGCGGAGACGGCGCAAGCGCGCTATCTCGAACTCTTCAGGAAACTTGTCAGCGAGTGAGCGTCATACTTGTGCCGCCCGCCGAGGCCTATATGAAAATAGCGAAAGGTCCGAATTCGATTCGATGATTCACGTCTGCTCCCTCGCCCGCCTGCACGAAACCGTCAAAGATACCGGCGCCCGCCATGTCGTGTCGCTGATCGGCGACGATGTTCATGTCGAGCGCCCGCCGGCGATCGTCCAGGAGAACCACCTCTGGCTGCGGCTCCACGACATTTCAACGCCGGTCGACGGCTGCATCATGCCGGACGAAGAGCACGTCGCCGATCTGTTGAGCTTTGTGCGGCGCTGGGACCGCCGCGCGCCGCTGGTCATGCATTGCCATGCCGGAATCAGCCGTTCGACCGCGAGCGCGTTTGCGAGCGTCTGCGCGCTCAACCCGCAGCGCGACGAGGAAAGCATCGCGCAGGCGCTGCGGCACGCCTCACCGACGGCGACCCCCAACATCCGCATCGTGTCGCTGGCCGACCACCTGCTCGGGCGCGACGGCCGCATGGTCGCGGCGATCGAAACGATCGGGCGCGGCGAGACGGCTGCGGAAGGGGCACCCTTCCGGCTCGATCTGGAGTGAGAATTATTCCTCGATCGCCGGGCGCAAGCTTGTGAGCGGCGTCACATGCACCGGCGTGACCGGCGCGGCCCGCACCGGCTCAAGGCGCACCGGCTCCGGCATCCGCGCGTTGCTGGTCAGTTGGGTGCGCGGGTTGTGCTGGCGGAAGTCGCAATAGGCGAAGCCCAGGCCGGCAACCGATCCGCGGAAGGAGCGGTAATCGACCTTCTGCACCTTGAAGCACGGCTCGATCGGCAAGCCCGCCAGATGCGCGCACATGGAGGAGCCATCCACTTTGACGGTACCGGCCGGCAAAGTGGCGAAATGCGTTTCGCCGTGGCCGCCCGGACGGATGGTGCCGACCACCGAGCCATCGGCAAAGATGCGCCCCATGCCCGCGGTGCCGTCAAAGCAGGTGTAGGCAAAGAGCTTGCCGACCACGAAGGCCTTTGCCTGATCCGGAGCGAGCTCCTCGGCGAAGGCTGGGGACGCTCCCAACATGCAGGCACAGACCACGGCAACGCGCAGCAACATCGACGACTCCACCGAAGACACGAGGAGAACGCTAGCAAAAATTCTTAACCGTCCCCTTACCATAGCGGCTCCCCGCGATAGTGGAAATAGCTCGACAATGCTCAAGCTCGTTACCGAATCTTTACCACAATGCGCCCGCGCACTTCGCCGGCGATGATGCGCGCGCCGGCCGCGATCGCGTCGGCGAGCCCGATCTCGCTGGTCATGGCCGCGATCTTGCCGCGGTCGAGGTCGGCTTCGAGACGGCGCCAAGCCTCTTGGCGCAAGGCGAGCGGACACATGACCGAATCGACGCCGATGAGCGAAACCCCGCGCAGGATGAAGGGCGCGACGGTGGTCGGCAAGTCCATGCCGCCGGCAAGTCCACAGGCGGCCACCGCGCCGCGATAGCGCGTCATCGACAGCACGTTGGCAAGCGTGGTCGAGCCGACCGCGTCGATGCCGCCGGCCCAGCGCTCCTTGGCGAGCGCCCGCGGCGCGCCGGTCAATTCCTTGCGCTCGACGATCTCGGAAGCGCCGAGACTCTTGAGATAACCGGCTTCAGCCGGCCGGCCCGTCGCGGCGACGACGGTGTATCCGAGCCTGGCCAGGAGCGCGATCGCGACCGAACCGACGCCACCAGCGGCGCCGGTTACAATCACACTGCCCCGCGTCGGCGCGACGCCGGCGCGTTCGAGCGCCATCACCGACAGCATCGCGGTGTAGCCGGCTGTGCCGATCGCCATGGCTTCTCGCGTGGTCATGCTGGGCGGCAAGCGCACCAGCCAATCGCCCTTGATGCGCGCTTTCTCTGCGTAGGCGCCGAGATGGGTCTCGCCCAGGCCCCAGCCGTTGAGGATCACCTTGTCGCCGGCCTTCCAAGCTGGATGCGTCGACGATTCCACCGTGCCGGCGAAATCGATGCCGGCGATCATCGGGAAGCGACGCACCACCGGCGACTTGCCGGTGAGGGCAAGGCCATCTTTGTAGTTGAGCGACGAATATTCGACCGCGACGGTGACGTCGCCGTCCATCAGGTTGTTCTCGTCGAAATCGGTCAGGCAGACCGTTTGGCCGGCCTCCGCCTTGTCGATGACGATTGCCTTGAACGCCGACATTGCCGTCTCACATCAGGCCGGCGAGGCGGCGAGACGCGCCACCGGTTTTTCCACGATCGGCAGGTTGATCAGCGCCGAGAGCACGCCGAACGCGATCGCGAGCCACCAGACCGCGTCGTAAGAGCCGGTGCGGTCGAACACGATGCCGCCCAGCCAAACGCCGAGAAAGCCGCCCACCTGATGACTAAAGAACGCGAGGCCCGAGAGCGTTGCCAGCCAACGCGTACCGAACAGGACGACAATGATGCCGTTGGTCGGCGGCACCGTGGAAAGCCACATCAAGCCCATGGTGGCGCCGAACGCGATGCAGGTGAACGGCGTGACCGGGAACCAGATGAAGACGAGAATGGCTGCGGCGCGTATGAAATAGATGATCGAGAGCAAATAACGCTTGGGCATGCGGTCGCCAAGCCAGCCGGATCCGAGCGAGCCGACGATGTTGAACAGCCCGATCGACGCGATGGTCCAGCCGCCGATCGTCGCCGAGAGTCCGCGGTCGATGAGGTAAGCCGGCAAGTGCACGGTGATGAACTGGAGCTGGAAGCCGCAGGTGAAAAAGCCGAGCACCAGAAGCACGTAGGAGCGCTGGCCGAACGCCTCGCTCAGCGCCTGCCGCAACGATTGCGACGCGGCTTGTGCCGTTGTCTGCTTCACCGCCGCTCTCGGCGTCGCCAATGCCAGCGACAGCGGCAACACGGCCATCATACTGACCGCGAAGATCACAAGCGTCTGTTGCCAGCCGAATTGATCCATCAGCAAAACGGCCGTCGGCGAATAGAGGAACTGGCCGAATGAGCCCGCTGCCGTTCCGGCGCCGAAAGCGGTCGAACGCCAGTGCGGCGGCAGAAGCTTTCCAAATGCCGCCAGGACCACCATGAACGAAGACCCGGAAAGACCAAATCCCATCAGTACGCCGGCCGAAAGATCGAGCGTCGGCGCGCTGGTCGAATGAGTCATCAGGACCAGGCCGAGCGCGTACATGATCGCGCCGGCGCAAAGTACCCGGGGCGCACCGAAGCGGTCGGCAAGAATGCCGGCGAGCGGCTGGCCGGCGCCCCAGAGCAGATTCTGGATCGCCAGGGCGAATGCAAATATGTCGCGGCCCCAATGATTAGCACTCGACATCGGCGTGAGAAAAAATCCGAGCGTCGAGCGCGGGCCGAAGGCCAGCAGCGCAATCAGGCAACCGAAGCCGACAATGATGACGGGAGTCCGCCAAGTGGCTGCCTTGGCAGCATCCGCGGCGCTGGCAGGTGAGGATTCGTTCTGCATGACGGATTCCGGCACTGCTTGCTGCACAAACCAGCAGCATAGTGGGTCCGCGCCGATCGCCCAAACGAAACTTCCGGGGCGCGCGCCGCCTCCATAACGGCCACGCGAACCCGGACGTTAAGCCTCTACAGCTTTGCGGTGTGCGTGCCTTTGCCCGCCGGTTCCGGCATCACCGCGGCTTGCGGCCCCTTGGACGGATCGGGGCTTTTCACGGCAGCGGCCGGAGCCCTTGCAGCCTCGGGAGTTTCCGCCGCAGCGCCCGGGCCGGCGGGCGCGGGCGGCGCCGGCACATTGCCCCAGATCGGAACGTCGGAGCCGTCGCCCCAGGCGCGCGGCCGATAGAATGTGTGGACGCCGAGCTGGTACATCTTCTTCATTTCGTGGACCCAGCTCGGGTGTACCCAATAGGCGTGGTAATGCGTGGCGTGGCCGACGTCGGCCAGCCAGATCTTGCCGTCGAGCGTGTCTTTGGCGATGCGCTTGGCCTGCTGCCACATATCGGGCTCGTCGATCCGGCTCAGATCCTTGCCTTCGCAGGCAAAGGTGAACTGGCAGGCGAGATGCCGTTCGGCGTTCTGATAAACCACGCCGCACACATTGTTCGGGTAGAAGCCGGAGAAGACGCGGTTCATCACGACCTGCGCGACCGCCTCCTGCCCTTTCAGCGGCTCGCCGCGCGCCTCGAAATAGACGGCGTCGGCCAGACATTTCTCGGCCCTGGCGCGCGGCTTGCCGGAAAGCCCAAGCCGCTCGGCGGGGCTTTGCAGTCGGCTGGTGTCATCCTTGCCCGCAACCGTCTCGCCGGGAGTGCCGGCTTCGGCCGGCCCTTCCAAGGCCGAGAGCTTCATATCGGGATCGACGGCAGCCGGCGTGACCAGGATCGGCTCCGCCCCCGGCTCCCATCGTTCCAACCCGGTGCGTCCGTTGATCGCGCCGACACCGAAATAGAGCCGCGTGGTGCGCTCGGCCGCATCTGCATCGGAGAAAGACAGAGACGCGAAAGGAGCCGAAGCCGTCTCCGATGAATCGCCGTCACCGGTGACAGCTACGTCGGGCGGTTTGTCGGCAAGCGCGATATCATCTTCGGAACCGGAATTGCCGGCATCGGGCCGCACGTCGGGCAGCGCCGAGCTTGACACCATGCCGCCGGTCACGCCGTCGATTTGCGGTGCGGCGCTCGGCAGCGTGCCGAATGCTTCGTTCAGCGCATCGAGCGGCAAGGCCGGCGGCGTAACGTCGATCTTTTCGGCGCTCTTCGGACGCGGTCCGGTGATCGGCACCGGCGGATTCGCCGGTTGCGAGGCCGGCGCGACGACCGGCTCCAAGTGCGGCGCGTTCGCGGGCTCGCTCACGTCGGGCGAGCTTTCCGGCAACGGCATGCGGTCGCCCTTAAGACGCCGGTTGACGGTCGGATATTGGACGTGCAGCGCTGCGTGCGCCAGCGGCGGCTCGTCGGCCGTCCAGACTTTGACGTCGAGCGAGCGCGGATCAAAATGAACCGGCTGAGCGGCGAGCGGCGCGGCGATCTCGGTGCCGATCGGCCGCGAAAAACGGAATGTCGCGGCATGAATAGTGCCGAACGGCGAAGCGATGAGATGTTCGCGCGCGCGTTCCGGCACACCGGGCTGATGCGCGAGAAACGCGGACAGATCCTGGAAGCCGGTTGCGGTCGGCGCGAATGCCACGCAGAACGCGCCGAACCAGAACGGACCCGAGAACGCGGCCAGCGGCCGCACACGCAACGCTATCATCACCCTCACGCGACCGCTGAAAAAAAGCGACGCTTCCCGTCGTTAAACAAACGCCGCCGTAGTGGCGCGAATGCGACAGGTTCAAATATTGTCGGGTTAACGTTGCGGACGCGTTAATCGGATAAACGCGCCAGGCCATCGCCGGCGGCGCAACCCGATGCGCAAAAAACGCGCGGATCCTCGGCCGCCTAGTGGTTTTAGGGCCCCGCGGCCGAACGATTTGTTGCTCTTTTGTTAACCAAAAGGCAATGCGGGCCGTCCAATACTCGCCACGGTTCCGGACCACGCTCGCCATGTCCGACGCGCTCGCTCCATCCATAATGGACTGGCATTCCGCCGGCCTTCTTGCCGCATTGCTGATCCTGTTGGCCGTCGCCATTGCCGTCCGCCGCATGCGCGTGAAAATCCGGCATCTCACCGGCGCGCTCAATCACATGTCGCAGGGCTTGTGCATGTTCAACGCGGCCGGACGCATCGTTGTCTGCAATCGGCAATACTTGCGCATGTACAAACTGTCGCCGGACATTGTGAAGCGAGGCTGCACGCTGCGCACACTGATGGAGCACCGGAAGGAGACCGGGCTCCTGACCCTCGATCCAGAGAAGTATTGCAAGGAAATCCTGGAAAATGTCGCCGCCGGGAAAACCTCGAAATGGATGGTCGAAGCAAGCGACGGCCGCAAGGTGCACGCCATCAACGAGCCGATGCCGGACGGCGGCTGGGTTTCGACCCATGAGGACGTCACCGAGCAGCGCAAGTTGCAGCATGAGCGCGACGACATGGCCAATCAGCAGAAGCGCCGCCGCGTCATCGACGGAATCATCGCCTCATTCCGCACCGAGATGGAAACGCTGCTGCGGACCTTCGCCGACAGCGCGACGGCGATGAAATCGACGGCCACCACGCTGTCGGCCGCGTCAAATCACTCCTCAAAATGCGCCGCCAGCGCGGTCGAGGCATCGAACGAAGCATCGGTAGGGGTCAGGACTGCGGCTGCCGCGACCCATGAATTGTCGAATTCAATTGCCGAGATCGCCCGCCAGATCACCCAAACCAACAATGTCGTCGGGCTCGCGGTCGGCGAGGCTCAATCCACCAACGGCGAAATGACGACACTCGCCCAGTCGGCGCAGAAGATCGGCGACATCGTCAAGCTCATCCAGACTATCGCCGAGCAGACCAATTTGCTTGCGCCAAACGCTACTATCGAAGCGGCGCGGGCCGGCGATGCGGGCCGCGGCTTCGCCGTCGTCGCGTCGGAAGTCAAATCGCTCGCCGTGCAAACCGCCAAGGCGACGGAAGCCATCGTCGGGCAAATTCTTGCCGTGCAGGGCGCAACCGCCAGCGCCGTCGAGTCGATCCGCCGCATCGGCGAGCGCATGCATGAAATTCAGCATTATTCTTCCGGGGTGGCGGCTTCGATCGAGCAGCAGAGTGCCGCCACCAGCAACATTTCACGCAATGTGACGAACGCAGCGCATGCGACGCAGAGCATGGCCGAAGTCTTAAGCGACGTGGCCGGTGCCGCAACCCAAACGCACATGTCGGCCGAGGTCGTGCTCGATACTTCGCAGTCGGTGGAAGCCGCCGTCGCCGAACTGCGCCGGCGCGTCGAGGATTTTGTGACCAGCGTGGCGGCGTAACTTTCACGCCGTCGAGTTCACCGCCTTGCCCAAGGCGGCCTGCGCGGCGGCGAGCCGCGCGATCGGCACGCGGAACGGCGAGCAGGAGACATAGTCGAGCGCGACCTCCTGGCAGAACGCGACCGAGGCCGGATCGCCGCCATGCTCGCCGCAAATCCCAAGCTTGATGTTCGGACGCACCTTGCGGCCGCGCTCGGCGGCGATGCGCACCAGTTCGCCGACGCCCTCGCGGTCGATCGATACGAACGGATCGGCGGGAAGGATGCCCTTCGACGTATAGATGCCGAGGAAGCTCGCCGCATCGTCGCGGCTGATGCCGAAGGCGGTCTGCGTCAGGTCGTTGGTGCCGAAGGAGAAGAACTCCGCGGTCGCGGCGATCTCGCCCGCCATCAGCGCCGCGCGCGGCAGTTCGATCATGGTGCCGACCTGATATCTGACCGGAGCTTTCGTCTCGGCGGCGACGGTCTTCGCCATGGCGTCGATGCGCTCTTTGACCAGGTCGAGCTCGGCCTTGCTGGCGATCAGCGGCACCATGATCTCCGGAACGACCTGCTTTTTGGTCGCGCGACCGGCCTCGACCGCCGCTTCGAAGATCGCGCGCGCCTGCATTTCGGCGATTTCCGGATAGGCGATGGCGAGGCGGCAACCGCGGAAGCCGAGCATCGGATTGAACTCGTGCAGTTCCCTGGCACGATCCGCGAGCTTTTTCGGATCCGCGCCCATCGCCTGCGCCACCGCGGCGATCTCCTCCTCGGTGTGCGGCAGGAATTCATGCAGCGGCGGGTCAAGGAGCCGGATGGTCACCGGCAGAGAGCCATGATCTTGAACAGCTCGACGAAGTCGGCGCGCTGCATCGGCAGGAGCTTGGCGAGCGCGGCGCGGCGCGCCGTCTCGTCCTCGGCCAGGATCATTTCGCGCACCGCGCGGATGCGGTCCTCTTCGAAGAACATGTGCTCCGTGCGGCACAGCCCGATGCCCTCGGCGCCGAACTTGACGGCGGCGCGCGCGTCGGCCGGCGTATCGGCGTTGGCGCGCACCTTCAGCTTGCGCGCTGCGTCGGCCCACTTCATCAGGGTGCCGAACTCGCCGGCGAGCCCAGGCTCGCGCATCCGCACTTTTCCCGCCAGCACCTGCCCGGTCGAGCCGTCGATGGTGAGCGTGTCGCCTTTCTTCATCGTGGTGCCGCCGGCAGTCACGGTCTGCGCGCGATAATCGACCCGTAGCACGCTGGCGCCGGTAACGCAGGGCTTGCCCATGCCGCGCGCGACCACCGCCGCGTGCGAGGTCATGCCGCCGCGCGTGGTCAAAATTCCCTCGGCGGCGTGCATGCCATGTATGTCCTCGGGAGAAGTCTCGACGCGGACCAAGATCACCTTGTGGCCCTGGCTTTTCAGCAATTCCGCTTCTTCGGACGAGAACACGATTTCGCCACAGGCGGCGCCGGGCGAAGCCGGCAGGCCGCTCGCGATCACTTTGCGCTCGGCATCGGGATCGATGGTCGGATGCAGGAGTTGATCGAGCGAGGCCGGATCGATGCGCATCACCGCCTCTTCGCGGCTGATCAATTTTTCCTTCGCCAGCTCGACCGCGATGCGCAGCGCGGCCTTGGCGGTGCGCTTGCCGTTGCGCGTCTGCAGCATCCACAGCTTGCCCTGCTCGACCGTGAATTCCAGGTCCTGCATGTCGCGATAATGTTTTTCGAGCGCGGCATGAATGCGCTTGAGCTCGGCGAAAGCCACCGGCAAAGCCGCTTCCATCGACGGCTTGTCGGAGCCGGCTTCCTTGCGCGCCTGCTCGGTGATCTCCTGCGGCGTGCGGATGCCGGCGACCACGTCTTCGCCCTGGGCATTGATGAGAAATTCGCCGTAGAGCTTGTTCTCGCCGGTCGAGGGATTGCGCGTGAACGCGACGCCGGTCGCCGACGTCTCACCCATATTGCCGAACACCATGGCCTGCACGTTGACCGCGGTGCCCCAGCTTTCCGGAATGCCGTGCAGGCGGCGATAAGTGATGGCGCGCTGGTTCATCCATGAGCCGAACACCGCACCGATCGCGCCCCACAATTGCTCGTGCGGGTCCTGCGGAAACGGCTTGCCGCTTTCGGCCTCGACCCGCTGCTTGAATTGCCCGACAAGCTCTTCCCAGTCGCCGGCTTCGAGATCGGTGTCGAGCGTATAACCGCTGCGCTCCTTGTGCTCGTCGAGAATTTCTTCGAAGTGATGATGCGCGAGGCCGAGCACCACATCGGAATACATGGTGATGAAACGCCGGTAGCTGTCGAAGGCAAAGCGCCGATCGCCGGATTTTTCCGCCAGCGCCGCGACGGTCACGTCGTTCAGTCCGAGATTGAGCACGGTGTCCATCATGCCCGGCATGGACGCACGCCCGCCCGATCGCACCGAGACAAGTAGCGGATTTTCCGCGTCGCCGAATTTCTTGCCGGTAATACGGCCAACATCGGCGAGCGCTGCCTCGACCTGCGGGCGCAAATCCTTCGGGTAGTTTTTGCCGTTGGCGTAGAAGTGGGTGCACACCTCGGTAGTGATGGTGAAACCGGGGGGCACGGGCAGGCCGAGCTGCGCCATTTCCGCAAGCCCTGCGCCTTTGCCACCGAGGAGAATGCGCATGCCGGCACGGCCGGCGGCCTTGCCGCCGCCGAACGCGTACACCCACCTAGCCACGCGCGGCGCGGGGCGTTTCGATTTCTTCACCGGCTGACGGGAGATTTTGGAGTGCGATTTCGCCATGGCCTCTCGTTCGCGTGAACTTGCGCGCATCCTTAACGCAGATGCCGGCCCCGATTGCAACGCCGGCGTCGTCAGCGGCGAAAGCTCACTGCCAAAAGCTCAACGCCAAATACTCAATGCCGAATACTTAGTGCCACGTGAACCAGTGATGGATGACATTGAGCTCCAGGAGCCCGACGACGATGAGGTAGATGGCGACGATGTAGTTCAGCAATCGCGGGATCAGCAGAATGAGGACGCCGGCGATAATGGCGACGAGCGGCGCGATATGAGCGGTGGTGATGACCATGATTTTTCCTCGGATTTAAGGGAGACGAACGGGGCTAATGGTTCGGTAAGTGAAACCGGCAAAGCCCGGCAGAATAACAACGCTCTACGGCGCGTTCGGTTCTAGCAGATTTGCAGAAATTCGGGATGTCATTCCGGGACCGCGCGCAGCGAGGGACGCGGAATGACAAAAGTGCTTATCCCTCAATCTTGGAAAAATCGGCGACCGCGCGGGTGGCGGCGCGGATTTCGTAGAGCAGTTTGAGCCGGTTCTCGCGCAATGGCTTGTCGTCGACATTGACCGTCACCTTGTCGAAGAAGGCGTCGACATGGGGCCGGAGCTTCGCCACCGCCCGCATAGTGCCTTCGAAGTCTTCGTTCTCGACGGCGCGCGTCGCCTCGGCTCTGGCCAAATCGACGGTCTTGGCCAGCGCCTTTTCCTCGTCCAGCCTGTAAAGGGCGGCGTCAGGATCGCCGGTGTACTGCCGGTTGTCCTTCTTCTCTTCGATGCGGACTATATTGGTCGCGCGCTTATAGCCAGCGAGCAAATTCTTGCCGTCCTCGGTGTCGAGTAATTTTCCCAACGCCTCGACGCGGCGCACAATGAGCAGGAGATCATCCTGGCCTTCCAGTGCAAACACGGCATCGACCAGATCGTGCCTCGCGCCTTGATCGCGCAGTTGGACCTTTAAGCGATCGGCGAAGAACGCCAGCAAGTCGGGAGTCAGCACTTCTTTTAAATAAGCCGTAACGCCCGTCCCACGATGGGCATGTTCGTACCAACTAAATTCCAAAACTGGCGAAAGCGGCAGACGCAAATTGTTCGACAGAATAAGTCGGATGACTCCCAAGGCAGCGCGACGCAGAGCAAAGGGATCTTTTGAACCCGTAGGCTTTTCCTGTCCAAACCAAAAGCCCACCAGCGTGTCGATCTTGTCAGCCAACGCGACCGCGATTGAAACCGGATCGCTCGGCACCAGATCGTCCGGCCCTTTCGGCTTGTAGTGATCCTCGCAGGCGTGTGCGACCGCTTCGTCCTCGCTTTGTTCCTCGGCGTAGTATTTGCCCATCAAACCTTGCAGTTCGGGGAATTCGCCGACGACTTCGGTGAGCAAGTCCGCCTTGCACAAACGCGCGGCACGCTTGGCCTTGGTAACATCCGCACCGACCAGCGGCGCCAGCTCGGCGGCGAGCCGCTCGATGCGCTCGATGCGGTCCCACTGCGACCCAAGCTTTTCGTGAAACACAATGTCCTTGAATTTCGGCAGCCGGTCTTCCAGCCGGGTCTTCAAATCGGTCTCGTAAAAGAACTTCGCATCCGACAGCCGCGCGCGGATCACGCGCTCGTTGCCGGCGACGATCGCCTTGCCGCCGTCTTCGGCCTCGATGTTCGAAACAAGGATGAACTTGTTGACCAGCCTGGCGTGCGCGGCGTCGCGCAACACGAAGCATTTCTGGTTGTTGCGGATGGTGGCGCGGATCACCTCTTCCGGTAGGCGCAGGAATTGTTCGTCGAAGGCACCCACCAGCACCACCGGCCATTCGACCAGCCCGGCGACTTCGGCAAGGAGCCCGTCGTCTTCGATCAGCTCAAGCCCCTGCGCGAAGGCAAGCTGCTTCGCCTCGGTGAGAATAATGTCGCGGCGGCGCTGCGCATCCAGCACCACCTTGGCCTTGTCGAGCTTTTGCGCATAGTCGGCGAGCCTTCTCACCGCGAACGCCTTGGGCGACAGAAAGCGGTGGCCGCGCGTCTCGTTGCCGGCGGCGATGCCGTCGACGGAAAAGCGCACGATGTCCGGCTCCTCGGTCTCCGGGCCGAACGTCGCCACGATGGAATGGAGCGGCCGCACCCACTTAAGCCAACTTGTCGCGACAAGAGACTCACCGGACTGTGCAATCAACTGTTCGCCGCCCCGCGAGAGCAATTTAGTTTGGTGCGGCTCTCCCCAGTGCATCGATTTCGGCCAAGGGAAATTCCTGATTACTTCAGGAAGGATTTCTGCAATCACGTCGATGGCGGGGCGGCCCGGTTTTTCGATGGTCGCAACGTAAAAGTCGCCCTTCTTGTCGGCCTGCACCTTCGCTTCGCCGATGGATTTGAGTCCGGCGGCTTTCAAAAATCCGGCGATGGCATTGTCGGGCGCGCCAACGCGCGGGCCCTTTTTCTCCTCGCGGATGTCCGGCTGGCGGGCCGGCACGCCCTGCACCGCGAGCGCCAGCCGCCGCGGCGTCACGAACGCCTTCGCGCCTTCATAGGCGAGCCCGGCATCGACCAGACGGTCGGTCACCGCCTTGCGCAGATCGTCGGCGGCGCGCGCCTGCATGCGGGCCGGAATTTCTTCGGAGAAAAGTTCAAGCAGCAAATCGGGCATTGGCGGCGGTGTTCGAAAAATTCTTCACCCTGCCCAGAAGGAGGAGGGCGAAGAAAGTGCGCTTTGCTTACGCCGACTTCAAGCGCCGAGCGTCTTATGGGTCCCGTCGCACATCGGCTTTTTCGACGAGCGTTTGCAGGCACAGAAATACACCTTCTCGGACTTCGGCGCCTTAAATTCCATCGGCGTGAAGCTCGTCACCTTGTGCGAGCCGTCGCAGAACGGCTGCTTCTTCGAGAGCCCGCACGCGCACCACCAGTAACTCTTGCCGGCCTCGACATCGATCGGTAGCGGCGCCCGGCCGCCGATCTCAGGCATTGCACTCATTTGCTGATCCCTCCGCCTTCTGTCGCGAGCCACGCTTCGCCGCATGCTTTGGCAAGTTCGCGCACCCGCAGGATGTAACTCTGCCGTTCGGTCACCGAAATCACGCCGCGCGCATCAAGCAAGTTGAACACGTGACTGGCCTTGATGCATTGGTCGTAAGCCGGCAGAGCCATCAGATGACGGCCGCGGTTGCTGCCGCCCCCGCCATCCGCCCAACCGGCCTCAAGGTATTTCTTACAGGCCGATTCGGCCATGCGGAATTGCTCGAACAGCATGTCAGTGTCGGCATATTCGAAGTTGTGCCGCGAATATTCCTGCTCGGCTTGAAGAAACACGTCGCCGTAGGTGACTTTCTCGCTGCCGTCGCGGCCGTTGAAATTGAGGTCGAAAACATTCTCCACGCCCTGCACATACATCGCCAGCCGTTCGAGCCCGTAGGTGAGTTCGCCGGAAACCGGAGCGCATTCGAAGCCGGCGACCTGCTGGAAGTAGGTGAACTGCGAAACCTCCATGCCGTCGCACCAGCATTCCCAGCCGAGCCCCCAGGCGCCGAGCGTCGGGCTCTCCCAGTCATCCTCAACGAAGCGGATGTCGTGCAGCTTCGGATCGATGCCGATGGCGTAGAGCGATCGCAGATAAAGCTCCTGCAAATCGTCGGGCGATGGCTTGAGGATCACTTGCAGCTGATAATAGTGCTGCAAGCGGTTGGGATTTTCGCCGTAGCGGCCGTCCTTGGGCCGGCGGGAAGGCTGCACATAGGCCGCGTTCCACGGCTTCGGCCCGAGCGCGCGCAAGGTCGTCGCCGGATGAAAGGTGCCGGCGCCGATCTCCATGTCATAGGGCTGCAGGATCACGCAGCCCCAATCCGCCCAATAGCGCTGCAACGTCAGGATCAGCCCCTGGAACGAGCGTTCCGGGCGCAGGTGCGGCGGCGAATCGGCGATGGCGGTCATTGCCGGACGTTGTTGTTGAAACGCCCGCTTGCGGTCAAGGGTGGCCGCTACTCCGGGCGGTATTCGCCCGTATTCGGGTCACGCTTCAAAGTCGGCAAGGCTCCGCGATCGACCGGCTCGACCACGGGCTGCTCGCGCACTTCGTCAAGCTCGGTGTTGACCCGCCGCACCTCGCGGACGCACCAGCGTACGAGGACGGCGGTCCCCATCAATCCCAGCGCCAAAGCGAACACAGCCGGCATTTGGTTCCTCCGCTTTCCGGCCGGACCGCATTATAGCCCGTAACGCGCCCAAAGCGCGCGTGCTTCAAGCGCCGAAATCATGTCGTCCGCAAGGCCGGCCGGGGCAAGACCCCTTATCAACTGCTCGCCACCGACGCCGAAGAGACGCCGCCCGAGCAGGCCGCGGTCGGCCGAAACGAGCGGCGTCAATACCTTATCGCCGAAACGCTCGCGCAACGTCGAGCGCAGTTCGCCGACGCCATCGACGAGGCCGAGTTCGAGCGCCCGGCGCCCGGTCCAGTATTCGCCGCTGAACAGGCTGCCGTCGTCACCGGCAAGCTTGCCGCCGCGACGCGATTTAACCAGCGCGATGAAATCGTCGTGGATCTCGCGCTGCAATTTCTTGAGCCGTTCGACGTCGCTGGCGTCCTCCGGCAGGAAGGGATCGAGCATGGCCTTGTGCTCGCCCGACGTATAAAGCCGGCGTTCGATGCCTATTTTCGCGATCAGCTTATCGAAACCGAATGATCCGCCGACCACGCCGATCGAGCCGACGATCGAATTGGGATCGGCGATGATCTCGTCGGCGGCGCAGGCGATCATGTAGCCGCCGGAAGCCGCGGCGTCTTCGACGAACGCGATCACTTTGCGGTTTTTCTCCTGCGCCAGCTCGCGGATGCGGCGAAAGATCAGATGCGATTGCGCCGGCGAGCCGCCCGGAGAATTGATCGAAAGCGCGACGGCGGCAGCATTGCGCACGGCAAAGACGCGGTCGAGCGTGCGAGCAATGCCGGCCATGCTGAGGCCAGGCCGCAACGGCGTCGAAAAGCCGATGACACCGGTCAGCCGCACTACCGGCACGACCGGCCGGTCGCCGAGCCAGCGCTCCGGCAACACGCCGCGCAGCGCCTTCGTTGCGCGCGCCCAGCCGTCCCTGACACCTTGGCCCGTCCACGGCTCGCTCATGGAAGCCACATAGGAAGTAGCCGACAGGGTCTCAAGTAACCATTTATTAAAGCGTTGGAACGCTTCTTGCTCAAAGCCCAAACGACGAATCGGACGGACGCGCAAGCAATGAAAATCATTTTGCTGTTGATGCTGATCGGCGCCATCGTCGGCGTTTCGGGCCTTCCGATCCGACGCCCGGCGAAAGCCGCCGCGCCCTCACCGGATTCCGCTTCGGCCACAGCCTAGAACTCATCGGCGGCGGCGGCATCAATCCCAAAATAAGGGCAACGCGGCGCCTTCGCGCAGCACGGCTTCGGCTTCTTCAGTCGGTCTGCCCTGCGCGTCGGCAAGGACGAATGCCGGCAACAACGACAGCGGCGCACGGCTTGCCTTGACGGCGCGGACCAGCACGCGGACGGCCGTCGTGTCCGGCTTGGGGTGAACCGGCAGGACGGCGATCGCGCCGAAACCGCCCGCCAGCGACGCCAGCACCGCATCAAGACCATCCGCCCGCCAGATCAGCGTCAGTGCGCCGGTGGGGCGAAGGAGCCGCGCCACCGTGCGCAGCCATCGGGCGAGCGTATCGCGCGAGGCGCTGTGCGCCAGACGGCGGCGGCGATCGGGCGAAGGATTATGCGCCGCATTGAACGGCGGATTCATCAGCACATGATCCGCACTGCCGGGCCGGAGACCAGCCGCAGCGAAGGCCGCCGGAGATGCGGCAACATCGAGGCAGACCGCGCGCACACGCCCGCGGAGATCGTTGCGCGCGATGTTTTCCTCGGCGAGCGCCAAGAGACTTGCGTCGATCTCGACCAGGGTCACGGTGACGTCTTTCACGCGGCGGGCGGCAGCGAGCCCGGCCGCGCCGACGCCGGCGCCGAGGTCGACGACATGCCCGCCCGGACGGACCGAGCTTGCCGCCGCCAGCAGGATGGCGTCATGGCCGACGCGGTGACCCTTGCGCGGCTGGCGCAGAACAAGCCGGCCGCCAAGCACGGCGTCGTCGCTTGTCCGGGCCTCAGCGGCCATCGCGGCGAATCTCGTGGGCAAAGCCCGCCTCCTCAAGCAAGGTGCGCGCGGCCTCCAGTTCGTCGTCGCCGACCAGAATGCGGCGCGGAAATATCCCGATCGAGCCTTCTAGCACGCTCATATTCTGATCGACCACCATATGGCCGATATGCGCGCCGTTGAGCAGCGCCTCGATGGCCGAAATCAGGACCGCATCATTGGTGCGAACCAGCTCGCGCATGTCATCAGCTCCGGCGCCGGTCTTCGCCCGGCGCGCGCAGCGCGAGGTAAGCGATCAGCTTGAGTTCGCGGCGCCCGCGCGTGACGGTGTCGAGGATCAAACCACAGGCGATGGAGAGAAAAGCGAGCAGCATCAGGCCGGTTGAGAGCACCGCCGTCGGCAAGCGCGGCACCAAGCCTTCCTGCACATAGGTGATGAAGATCGGAATGGCGAGACCGATCGAGATGATGCCGAGTGCCACCCCAAACGCGCCGAACAGCGAAAGCGGCCGCTCGGCGCGATAGAGTTTCAACACCGTCCAGAGAATGCGAAAGCCGTCGCTCCAGGTGGAGAGCTTGGAGGCCGATCCGCTCGGCCGCGAGTAATACGGCGTCGCGATCTCGCCGACCGGCAATTCCAGCTCGAGCGCATGGATGGTCAACTCGGTCTCGATCTCGAAACCGCCGGAGAGGATCGGAAACGATTTCACGAAGCGGCGGGAGAACGCGCGATAGCCGGACAGGATGTCGCTGAACGAGCGGCCGAACATATGAGCGACAAAGGCGGTCAGCAGGCGGTTGCCGGCACGATGGCCGCGGCGATAGGCCGCCGCGTCGCGATCCAGGCGCGCGGCCACCACCATGTCGAGCCGCTCATCGATCAGCTTGGCGATCATTCCGGGCGCGCTCGGCGCATCGTAGGTGGCATCGCCATCGACCAGCACGTAGATGTCGGCCTCGACGTCATTGAACATCCGCCGCACAACATGACCCTTGCCCTGATAGGCCTCGCGGCGAACTACCGCGCCAGCCTGCCGCGCCGCGTCGACGGTGCCGTCGGTGGAATTGTTGTCGTAGACGTAGACAGTCGCTTCCGGCAGCGCCGCGCGGAAATCGGCGACGACCTTGGCGATGGATTGCACCTCATTGTAGCATGGCACCAGAACCGCCAGCCGATAGTCGGCTAGGGTCGCGCCGGCGGCGAGATCCTCATTCGCCATGGCTTCCGCTGGCCTCTCTCAGCCGCCGCACCACGCGTCATCGTCGGCGGAATGACATAACCGCCGACGCATTTATCCGTGCAACCGCCGGCATACTTGCCGCCTCACCATAGCGTTTCTATGTTTACGCGTCTTGCGAACTTCGGAATCGGGACACCAGTGGAGAACTCGCGTGGCGGTCGTCGTCCCCTTTGAAAGTCCCGGCAAACCCTCGATCGACCCGCTGGTCGACCTGGTGACGGGCGACATGGAGCGCGTCAACGGCGTCATCCTCGCGCGCACCGGCTCCGAAGTGACGATGATACCCGAGGTCGCCAATCACCTCATCAATTCGGGTGGCAAAAGGCTGCGGCCGATGCTGACGCTCGCGTTGGCGCGACTCACCGGCTATGGCGGCGACGGCCACGTCAAGCTCGCTGCGGCGGTTGAGTTCATGCACACGGCGACGCTGCTGCACGACGACGTGGTCGACGAGAGCGAATTGCGGCGCGGGCGGCTGGCGGCGCGCATGCTCTGGGGCAATGAAGCAAGCGTGCTGGTCGGCGATTTCCTGCTCGGCCAGGCATTCAAGATGATGGTCGAGGTCGGCAGCCTCAAGGCGCTGGAAATCCTGTCTTCTGCCGCCGCCGTGATCGCCGAGGGCGAGGTCATGCAGCTCGCCGCCGCCAAAAACACCGCCACGACCGAGGACGAATACATCGCCGTCATCCGCGCCAAGACGGCCGAACTGTTCGCGGCCGCGTGCGAAGTCGGCCCGGCTTTATCTTCGCGAGAAAAAGCCGAGCAGGCCGCCTGCCGATCGTTCGGCATGAATCTGGGCATCACCTTCCAGCTGGTCGATGACGTGCTCGACTATGGCGGCGCCGCCGCCAAGCTCGGCAAGAATATCGGCGACGATTTTCGCGAGGGAAAAATAACGCTGCCGGTGGTACTGGCCTTCCGCCGCGGCGGCGACGCCGAGCGCGAATTCTGGCGGCGAACGCTCGAGCGCGGCGAGGCGAGCGACAGCGACCTCGAACGCGCCATCGGGCTGATGACCAAGCACCGGGCGCTCGAAGACACGATCGGGCGCGCGCATCATTACGGCGCGATCGCGCGCGATGCGCTTGCCCTGTTCCCCGCCTCGCCGATGAAATCGGCGCTCGCCGAAACCGTCGATTTCTGCGTCGCGCGCACGCATTGATTGCCGGCGTCCGCTAGCCCAGCGTCGTCGCCCGCACCCACCATTGCGGATATTTGCCGGCGAGAATTTCGGCTGCCTCGCGCGCAGCCGCCGCAGAGGCAAACAGTGCGAAGCAGGTCGCGCCCGAGCCGGACATGCGCGCGAGCTTGCAGCCGGCGAGCGGCCGCAACGCGGTGAGTACGTCGGCAATTACCGGCGCGAGCGCAATCGCCGGCCCCTCCAGATCGTTCGATTGCGCCGAGAGAAGCTGTAAAAGCCGATCGGCGCTCGCGCTTCTTTTGCCAAGTCCTGCAAGATCGAGCGCGGCGGCCGGCGGACCGGCGCGCTGCCATTGCCAGAATACAGCCTTGGTCGGTACTGCCACGCCGGGATTGACCAGCACCGCCGGCAGCGGCGGCAATACAACTGGCTCCGAAAGCACTTCGCCGATGCCGCGCATGATGCGCGCGCGCGGATCGAGACAGATCGGCACATCGGCGCCGGTCGCGCGCGCCGCCTCGTACAAGTCCACATCGCCGCGCGCCACTTCGTTCGCCTGTGCGATGAGGCGGAGCGCGGCGCCGGCGTCAGCCGAGCCACCACCAAGTCCCGCCGCAATCGGCAGGCGTTTGTCGAGGTCAAACGCGCCAAGAACCACGCCGGGACGCCGTGCAGCGAGCGCGCGCGCTGCTTTGAGCACCAGATTGTCGTCGCTCTCGCCTGTTGCCGCTGCGCCCGGGCCGCGCACCGCCAGAGCAAGCTTGCCGCCGGGCGAAAAGCTCAGATGGTCGCCGAAATCGGCGAACGCAACCAGGCTTTCAATGTCGTGATAGCCGTCGTCCCGGCGGCGAATGACGCGCAGCGTCAGATTGACCTTGGCCGGCGCGTTCTCAACCAGCGGAACCGGCAAGGACCGACCTCAGCCGCCGTTGCCGGCCCTTTTCGGCTTGATCGCCTCGGCCGATGAAGACGTATCGTCCGGCAGCCCGGATTTGAGCTTTTCTTCGATTTTCGGCAGGTCTTCCGGCTCGGGCTTCAGATCCCTGGCGTGCGACCATTGGAAGTGCGCTTCCAGCACGCGGCCGACCCGCCAATAGGCGTCGCCGAGGTGGTCGTTGATGGTCGGATCTTCCGGCTTGAGCTCGACTGCGCGTTCAAGCTCCTTCACCGCCTCGTCGTAATTGTTGATGCGGTAGTTCGCCCAACCGAGCGAGTCGACGATATAGCCGTCATCCGGCCGCTGCTCGACCGCGCGGCGGATCATGGCCATGCCCTCCTCGAGATTCATGCCCTGATCGACCCACGAATAGCCGAGATAGTTGAGCACCAGCGGCTGGTCGGGAAACAGCTCAAGCGCTTTCTTCAGATCGGCTTCGGCCGACTGCCATTGATGCGAACGCTCGTAGCAAATGCCGCGGAAATAGAACACCACCCAGTTCGATTTCTCCGGCGACGGCAGGTTGGCGATAGCCTTGCTGTAGACGTCGGCGCAGCCGGCGAAATCCTTGCGGCCGCGCAGGATGTTGCCGAGCGCCATGATCGCTTCATTGTCTTTCGGATATTCGGCGATCAGATGCTCAAGCCGCTTCTTGGCCTCGTCGGTTCGGTCGAGCGTATCGAGATCGGAAGCGATCTGGATCTCGGCGTTGCGGTGAAGCGGCGACGACGGCGAGATCCGGTCGTAAACCGCAATCGCAAGCTCCGGCTTTTTCAGCGACTCGTAAAGATCGGCGAGCGAGAGCAGCGCCATCGCATGCGTCGGCTCGAAATAGAGCGCGAGCTGGAGATAGATCAGCGCCAGGTCTTCGCCGCCGCGGCGTCCGATCGACGAGCCGATTTCATAGAGCGCCTCAGCGGCGCCAGTCTGCGGCGCATCGGCGAGCGGCGGCAATTTTTCACCGGCGGCAACCTCCTTCATCTCCTGAATGATGATCGGATGATTGGGGACCGCCTTGTCGAATTCCTTGTAGATCTTGAGCGCTTCGTCCTTGCCGCCGTTGCGCGACAAATAGTGGCCGTAAGCCTGGACGCTACGCAGCGCCATCGGGTCAGCCTTGTAGGCGCGGTCGTAGCGCTTGCCGGCTTCCTTCTTGTTGTTGGCGAGGTCCAGAATGAGACCGGCATGCAGATCCTTGAAGATCGAATACCAGTCCGGTCCGGCGAGTTTGTCGAGCGTTTCGACCGCGAGGCGCGAATCGCCGGCGCCCGCAAGCGCCCAAGCCGCCAGCAAGGTCGCCGTCAGGTCGGTGACCGGGCCGCGCACCGATTGCGTGAAGTTCTGCCGGGCAACCCCGTATTGCTTCTGCTTGAGCGCACGCACGCCGATGATCAGCCGTGCGATGCGGTCGTTGTGATCGAGCAGGATGAGCCGGTCGGCGAGCTTGCCGGCTTCCTCGATGTCGCCTTCGGTCAAAACCGAAAGGAAAGTGCGGCTGAGCAGGTCGGCGTTGCGCGGATCGGCCTTGAGGACATTGAGGTAATAAGCGGCGGCGGTGCCGGAGTCGCGCTCCACGCCGGCGTGGCGCGCGGCGAGATAGCTGCCGGAAGCGGTATCACGGCTGAGTTCCTGCGCCGTCGGCGTCTCGGCCGCGATGGCCGGCGTCAGGCTTAAGATGACGATGGCGCCAGCGATGGCGGTGTGCCGTGGCAGCAGCGAGTGAATCACGATAGCTCCATTGGGCGAATCAAAAGCGGGCACCGGGGGAATCAGCGCGCCGGGTACCGTTTAAGCGCGCGAGAATGACCCTTTTGCCAAGCCCCCGCAAGGACGTCCGCCCCTCTAGGCCAGAAGGGAGGCGAAATCGCGGCAGTTGGATCGGGTCGCAATGGCGCAGGCGCTGGCGGCGTTGTGGAACTCACATGTTCGGGTAATTCGGCCCGCCGCCGCCTTCGGGTGGCACCCAGTTGATATTCTGGCTCGGGTCCTTGATGTCGCAGGTTTTACAGTGGACGCAATTTTGCGCGTTGATCACGTAGCGCGGATTGCCCGCCTCCTCGACCCATTCGTACACGCCAGCCGGACAATAACGCGCCGACGGTCCGGCATAGACATCATGCTCGGATGATTTCTGCAGCGCCGCATCGCGCACGACGAGATGCACCGGCTGATCTTCCTCGTGGTTGGTGTTGGAAAGGTAGACCGAGGAGAGCCTGTCGAAAGTCAGTTTGCCGTCCGGCTTGGGATAGGCGATCGGGCGGCAATCGGCCGCCGGCTTGAGCGTCGCAAAATCCGGCTTGCCGTGCGCAAGCGTGCCGAGGAACGAGAAGCCGAAAGTATTGGTCCACATATCGACGCCGCCGAGCGCGACGCCGAGGAAAGTTCCGAGCTTCGACCAGAGCGGCTTGGCGTTGCGTACCCGCCAAAGGTCGCGCCCGATCGGCGTGTCCCGCCACGCCGCTTCATAACCGGCAAGCTCGTCGTGCGCGCGCCCGGCCGCGAGCGCGCCGGCAACGTGCTCAGCCGCGAGCATGCCGGAGAGCATCGCATTGTGGCTTCCCTTGATGCGCGGCACGTTCATGAAGCCCGCAGCGCAGCCGATCAACGCACCGCCGGGAAAAGCAAGCTTGGGGACCGACTGCCAGCCGCCCTCGGTGATGGCGCGAGCGCCGTAGCAAATCCGTTTGCCGCCAGCGAAGGTGTCGCGCACCAGCGGATGCGTCTTGAAGCGCTGAAACTCTTCGAACGGCGAGAGATACGGATTGGCGTAGTTGAGATGGACGACAAAGCCGATCGAAACGAGGTTGTCGCCGAAGTGGTAGAGGAACGAGCCGCCGCCGGTTGAATTATCGAGCGGCCAGCCCATGGTGTGCTGCACAAGCCCCTTGCGGAAATTTTGCGGAGCGACCTGCCAGAGTTCCTTCAGGCCGATGCCGTACTTTTGCGGCTGGCGGTTCTCGTGCAGGCCAAACCGCGCGATAATTCCCTTGGACAAGCTGCCGCGCGCACCCTCGGCGAATAACGTGTATTTGGCCCGCAGCTCCATGCCGCGGGCGAAACCCGCTTTGTTGTGACCGTCTTTCCCGATCCCCATGTCGCCGGTGGCGACGCCGGCAACGGCGCCATTCTCGAACAGCGCCTCGGTGGCGGCGAAACCCGGATAAATTTCAACGCCGACAACTTCGGCCTTCTTCGCCAGATGACGGCAGACGTCACCGAGCGAGACTATGAAGTTGCCGTGATTATTCATGAGCGGTGGCAACATGAAGTTCGGCAGCCGCGCCGCGCCGGAATGTCCGAGCACATAGAAGCGGTCGTCGGTGACTGCCGTGTGCACTAGGGTCTCGTCGCCGCGCCATTCCGGCACGAGGCCGTCGAGCCCGATCGGATCGATCACCGCGCCGGAAAGAATGTGGGCGCCGACCTCCGAGCCCTTCTCGACCACGACGACCGACGTACCAGGCAATAGCTGCTTGAGCTTGATGGCCGCGGCGAGCCCGGCGGGACCGGCGCCGACCACGACCACGTCGAACTCCATCGCCTCACGGGCGGGAAGTTCCGTTGCATTCATGGCCTGCTCCGCAATTGGGCGCCACCGCCGATTGTTTTCACGAATTTAACGGGCTGACAATCGCCGATCAGCGTTCGCTCAGCGGCGCTTGCGGTCGAGCACGGCTTGGCGGCGTTGCGCCCCCTCCTGACCCGGCGCCGCGAGTTCCTGTGCGCGCTGCTGGGCATAAGTCCAAGCCGAGAATTTGACTTTCGGTGCGCCCTCGAGCGCAACCATAAAAGGGTCTTTGCCGAAGTCCGTGTAACGCTCGTAAAGCTGATCCGCTGTCTGACCGTCCTTGTACTCCGCCAGCAACGACTCATCGACCAATCTGCGACAGGCGTCGAGCGCTTCATCGGCTGTTGGGAAGATTCCATATTCCAGCCGTTTGTCCTCTTCCATGTAGTGAAAGTTGTCGTCGACCATGATTTTGTAGGGGCACATCTTTTGTCGGCTCGTCCGTGCGCGCTGGTTTTTCCGCAATTTGACGCTAAAGTCTTTCATGCTTTTGTCGCTGCACAAAGGCTCGCTTGTCGGCAAACTCGCTTTCGCTCATGACGCTTCCCGCCAAAGACGCACGCGAACTGATCTCCTTCTACCTCGAAGCCGGGGTGGATGCGCTCGTTGGCGAGGAACCGGTCGATCGGTTTGCCGACGAAGCGCCCCCGTCTCCTGCGCCCGCCGTTCCGGCGCCGATCTCACGCGGCCTCGCGCCGCCGCGTCCAGCAGTCGAAGAGCGCGCGCTTATCCAACCTGCACCGGTCGCGCCGGAAGCCGCCATCATGGCGGCGCGCCAGGCGGCCAAAGGCGCGGAAACGCTGGAGGCCTTGCGCGCGCTGCTCGACGCTTTCGAAGGCTGCATGCTACGCGCGACCGCGACGAAGCTCGTTTTCGCCGACGGGAACCCGAAGGCGCGCGTCATGTTGGTCGGCGAGGCGCCGGGCCGCGAGGAAGACGTTGCTGGACTGCCGTTCGTCGGCCGCTCGGGAAAATTGCTCGACCGCATGCTGGCGGCGATCGGGCTCGACCGCGCGCAAGTCTACATCGCCAACATCGTGCCGTGGCGGCCGCCCGGCAACCGCACGCCAACGCCGCAGGAAAGCGCCATCTGCCTGCCGTTCATCCACCGTCAGATCGAGCTCGCCAATCCGGATATTCTCGTCTGTCTCGGCCAGCCGTCGACGCAAACGCTCCTCCACACCAGAGAAGGGATCACCAAGACCCGCGGCCGTTGGTTCAAGTTCGATACCGGCAGCCGCGAGATTCGCGCGATGCCGACCTACCATCCGGCTTTCCTGCTGCGCAGCCCGCTGCAAAAGCGGCTCGCCTGGCGGGATTTTTTGGCGCTGCAGAAGGCGTTGGCCGGCTAGTCGCGGCCGGGTGACGTACAACCGCTGCCGTTGTCTTTCCGGCCCGCGTGGAACACCCTATGATCGGGAATTCGCGGTCACCGATGGAGTTTAATCCATGGACCTCGATCCGGTTCTGCTGGCGCGCATCCAATTCGCGTTCACCGTCTCATTCCACATCATCTTTCCCACCTTCACCATCGGGGTGGCGTCCTATCTCGCTACGCTTGAAGTGCTATGGGGGTGGACCGGCGCCGAGCGGTACAAACGTCTCGCCGCGTTTTGGACCAGGATTTTTGCCGTGTCGTTCGCCATGGGCGTTGTCTCCGGCCTAGTTCTTTCCTACCAGTTCGGGACCAATTGGAGCCGCTTCTCGGCGACCGTCGGCAATGTCGTTGGCCCGCTGATCGGCTACGAGGTCCTCACCGCGTTCTTTCTTGAAGCAACATTCCTCTCGGTGCTGCTGTTCGGCGGCGAGCGCGTGCCGCGCTGGCTGCATGTGTTCTCCGGAATCGCCGTGGCTTTTGGCACGGCACTGTCGGCATTCTGGATCCTCTCCGCCAACAGCTGGATGCAGACGCCGGCCGGCTACATGATGCAGGATGGGATCGCTTACCCGGTCGACTGGTGGGCGATCATCTTCAATCCGAGCTTTCCGTACCGGCTCGCGCACATGCTCAACGCTTCGCTGCTCACCGGCGGTTTCGTGGTGCTGGCGGTCGGCGCGCGCTATCTCCTCGCTAATCGGCATGTCGAGGAATCGCGCACCATGCTGCGCATGGCAATCCTGCTGACCGCCATTCTCGCACCGCTGCAACTTCTCATCGGCGATCAGCACGGCCTCAATACGCTCAAACACCAGCCGCTGAAAATCGCCGCGATCGAAGGCCATTGGGATGGCAGCAAGCCCGGCGCCTTGGAGATCTTCGCGTGGCCGGACGAAAAGACCGAGATCAACCTGCTGTCGATCGCCATTCCGCACGGCTCCTCACTCGTTGTAACCCATGAGTGGGACGGCCTGTTTCCCGGATTGAAGAGCGTTCCGCCGCAGGACCGCCCGCCGGTGAAGAACGTCTTCTTCGGTTTCCGTATCATGCTGGCGATCGGCTTTTACATGATCGCCGCGGCATTGTTCGGCGCGTTCCTTTGGTGGCGCGGGCGATTGTTCGAGACGCGCTGGTATCTGACGATTGTCGCTAATACCTGGTGGGTCGGTTTCGTTGCCGTTATCGCCGGCTGGATGGTGACCGAAAGCGGGCGTCAGCCGTGGATCGTTGAGGGCGTGCTGCGCACCGCCGACGCGGTTTCGCCGGTGCCGGCCGGCAGCATCCTGACCACGCTCATTCTGTTCGTAATCGTTTATCTCACTGTATTTTCGTTCGGTGCCTATTTCATCAACCGCCTGATCACGCTCGGCATCGAGGACACCAGGCTGCCCGAGCGCATGCCGGAGCTTGCTTCCGGCCGCGCGAAATTCGAAACCTGAAGGGCTCGCGCCATGGATTTTGTTGCACTCCTTCCGTTCATTTGGGCCGCGCTGATCGGCGTTGCCGTGGCGTTTTACGTCATCCTCGACGGCTTCGACCTCGGCATCGGCATGCTGTTCCCGTTCGCGCGCGACGACGCCGAGCGCGACCGCATGCTCGCCGCGATCGCGCCGTTCTGGGACGGCAACGAAACCTGGCTGGTACTGGGCGGCGGCGGCCTGCTGGTCGCGTTCCCGCGCGCCTACGCGATCATCATGCCGGCGTTCTATCTCCCGATCATGGTGATGCTGCTGGCGCTGGTGTTTCGCGGCGTCACGTTCGAGTTCCGCGGCATCGCCCAGCGCAAGCCGTTCTGGAATTTCGTGTTCGCCGCCGGCTCCACGATCGCCGGCTTTTGCCAGGGCCTGGTGCTCGGCGGGCTGGTGCAGGGCGTCAAGATCGACAACGGCGCTTTCGCCGGCGGCGCTTTCGACTGGGCGACGCCGTTCGGCGTCGTGTGCGGACTGGGCGTCGTCCCCGGCTACGCACTCCTCGGTGCGACCTGGCTGATGATGAAAACCGATGGCGAGATGGCGACGCGCGCGGCCGGTAAGGCGAAAGTGCTGCTGCTCGCGGTGCTCGTCTTCATGGCGGCGGTGAGCATCTTTACGCCGCTGGAATTCCCGCGCATCGCGCAGCGCTGGTTCACGCCGCCGAACCTCTATTATCTTTTGCCGGTGCCGATCCTCACCGCCGCCGTTGCGGTCGCCGAATGGTATTGGATCACGACGCGCCGCGAAGCGGCGCCGTTCCTCGCCACCGTCGCTTTATTCCTGCTCGGCTACCTCGGCCTCGTGATCTCGACGTTCCCGTATATCGTGCCGCCCGATCTTACTATCCGCGCGGCCGCGGCGGTGCCGGCCAGTCAAACCTTCACGCTGGTCGGCACGGTGATATTGCTGCCGTTCGTTCTCGGCTACACCGCGCTGACCTACTGGCTGTTCCGCGGCAAGGTCGGTGCGGCCCCGGTGTATCACTGAGCCACGCCATTGGCGTGCGGAGCCGGCGGCGACGCGGCCGCAGTCGGCGTGCTCGCAGGCCTGATCACGCCCCAGCCGATCAATAGCGGCGGCAGCTGCCCGCGCACCGGCCGCACGAAGTTGTGCGGCACTTCCGGCACGAGATCGGGAAATCGCGCCTTGATATCGGGTGGCGGCGCGGGATCGGTGTCGAGCGTCGGCCAGACGATCACCGCGCCCTTTTCGCGGATGTCCTGCGCGGTCACCCAGGGCGAGTGCGCGGGATCGTCGGCGAAATAGACGCTGGGGCGGCTCGGCGCGCCGAGCGCGATCAATTCCGCAACGTGCTGGTCGCCGCTGACCACGGCGAGCGGCTGTCCGGTGCGGCGCGCGAAATTGTCGGCGAAGAAGCGGCCCATGGCGGTCGCCGGCTGCGCGACTTTGAGCTCGGTGCCGGTGGCCCACGGCAAGAAACCGATGACCGCCGGAATGAAGATCGCCGGAACGACCAGGAGGCCGGCCCAGGCAAAGCCGAGAATGCGCTGATGATGCAGTTCGACGCTGTTGCCGGCGGCCAGGATGACGGCAAGGCCTGACAGCACGAGCAGCGGCGCCGCGCCGCCGACCGGCGCTCGGCCGCCGGCCAGTGCCGCGACGACGGTCGCGAGCAGCGCGGGGATCAGCGCAAACGCGGTCACGAACGTTACCGCTGCGGGCGTGACCGGCGTCCGGGCAACGGCGGGCGCCGGCTGGACGCGCGTGCGCGGCCATCCGCTCGCCAGCACGACCAGAACGGCAAGACCGGCATGGGCGGCGATGAGCGCCGCAATGAGCCGCAGCCAGCCTATCGCATTGCCGCCGCCCATGCCTGCCCTGCGCAGACTAGCCAGCACCGGCGTCAAGGCAACACCGGCGCGCTCAAGCCAGAAGACGTGCACGCAGAGGAATCCGATCAGCCCGGCCATGACGATCCATGGCTCCACTGCGTGCGCGGCGCGGCGGCCGCGCTCGGTCAGCGCGGTGATCAGTAAAAGTGCGGCGACGAGGATCAGCGCGCCGCCGGTGGTAACGAGGAGAAGCGCGACCGTACCGCCGAGCGCATACCAATATTCGCGCCGGTCTTCCATCACCGCGCGCCAATAGAACAGCAGCGCGGCCGCCCACAGCGCCATCGCAAGGACCGGCGGGCCGAAATTCGGCGTCGGCGCCGCGAATACCGAAATACCGACCATGAGCAGCACCGCCATCGCGGCATGGGTTGCGCCAACGATCGCGCGGCCGAGCACAAACACGCACCAATAGGTCGCGATCAGACAAAACTGGGAGAGTGCATAGACGCCGAACAGCCCGGCGGCGCCAAAGGCGATCTCCGCAAGCCAGTAAGCGAGCGGCGGGCCGAAATCGCCGTTGAGCTGGAATTCGTGGCCGATCGCCAGGACTTCCGGCAGTTCACCCGGCGGCGCGGCGTAGAACACAAATGGCACCAGCGTCCAGAGCAACGCCTGCGCCAAAGTCGCCAGCCAGAACACCAGCAACGGACGCGAACGCAAGCCTTCAAAATAGAGGGGAACGTGAAACATCTGGCCCCCGCGGCGGCGGGCCGTCTTAGGGCGCGCCAGCTACAGAGGCAATACGGCGGTGACGAGATCGTCGGTATCGTCCAATTCCGCAAGCGCGCCGGCCACCGACGAGAATGAGCGGCGGTGATGGACCGTGGGACCGAGCCGGTCGAGCGCGGCGAAATGTTCCGGCACGCTATAGCCCATATGCCGTTCAAAGCCGTAGCCGGGATGGGCGGCGCCGAGGCAGGTCATGAGCCGGTCGCGCGTCACCTTGGCGACGATCGAGGCGGCCGCGATGGACGCGACCAGCCCGTCGCCGCCGATAACCGCCTGGCATTCGCAGCCGGCATCGATACGGTCGCGGCCGTCGACAAAAACCAGACGCGGCCGCACCGGCAGCGACGCAACCGCACGCGCCAGCGCCCACAACGAGGCGCGCAGGATGTTGTCGCGGTCGATGCGCGCCGGCGGCGCCATGGCCACCGCGACCTGCGCGCGCGCGCAAATGCGCTCATAAAGAATTTCGCGCCGCTCAGGCGTCAGCCTTTTGGAATCGTCGAGCCCGCGCGGCACGTTGTCGGGATCGAGGATGACCGCCGCGGCCACGACCGGCCCGGCCAGCGGCCCTCGCCCGGCCTCGTCGCAGCCGGCAACCGGCCAAACCCCGCGCTTGAGCGCCGAGCGCTCGCGGCGGAAGGTCGGGCGGATGATCTCTTCGTCGAGCGGCAGGCGCGGCGCGACTTTGGCGGCGTTGCGACTCATGCCGCCATGTTGACCACGGCCGCCGGCCAGCCGCAACGCGGGCCGCACAGCGACAAGAATTACGGGGATGAATTCGGACAAAGCCTCCGGTGGCCGCCGGATGACCAGGCCCTTGAATCAGCCGAACAAACTCAGCTGATCCGAGGCTGCGACCGGCGGGTGGAAGTGCTCGGTCGTGGTTTTAAAGCTGGTCAAATTAAATCCGAGCTTTTCGCAGGCGATTTCGAAGCGGCGCCCGATCATCCACGCGACCGGGCCCGAGCCGGTCATACGCTGGCCGAAGCTTGAATCGTAGTCCTTGCCGCCGCGCATGTCGCGGATGAGCTTGAAAACGTGGCGATGCCGGTCGGGAAAATTCTCCATCAGCCATTCGCGGAACAGATCGCGCACTTCCAGCGGCAGACGCAACAGCACATAGCCGGCGTTGCGCACGCCGGTCGTCGCCACCGCTTCGAGGATGCGTTCGATCTCGGCATCGTTGATCGCCGGGATGACCGGAGCCACCATAACCGAGGTCGGCACGCCAGCTTTGACCAATTGTCGCAGCGCTTCCAGCCGACGCGGCGGCGTCGCGGCGCGCGGCTCCATGACGCGCGCAAGCTGCGGGTCGAGCGTCGTCACCGACAGCGCCACCTTCACCAGATCGCGCCTGGCCATGCGGGTGAGAATGTCGAGATCGCGCAGCACCAGCGCCGACTTGGTGACGATGCCGACCGGATGGCCGGCGCGCTCCAGCACTTCGAGGATGCGGCGCATGATCTGATGGTGCCGCTCGATCGGCTGGTAAGGATCGGTGTTGGTGCCGATGGCGATGATCTTCGGTACATAGCCCGGCGCCGACAATTCGCGCTCCAGCAATTCCGGCGCGTTCGGCTTCATGAACAATTTCGATTCGAAGTCGAGTCCGGGCGAGAGACCGAGATAGGCGTGCGTCGGCCGGGCGAAGCAATAGACGCAACCATGCTCGCAGCCGCGATAGGGATTGATCGAGCGATCGAACGAAATATCGGGCGAGTCGTTGCGGGTGATGATCTTGCGCGTCGTATCGACTGTCACGGTCGTCTTGAACGGCGGCAGGTCGTTGAGGTTCTGCCAGCCGTCGTCGAAGGCGATGCGGGCGAGACCTTCATAGCGCCCTGACGCGTTCGACTGAGCGCCGCGGCCGCGGCGGCGTTCGCGGTCGACGGCGATCCCCAACTCGCCCGCCGGCGCGGAGGGCAGCGGCGCCGGCGGGCGTTTCAACGCGGACGAACGGGTCATGGTGCGTGAGGCTCCTGTTCGTAAGCTAACGTCTTGATGTGAACAAAACAAGAACATTTCTACGTGAGCAACGAAAGGGGCACTGTCTCAGTTTGACCTTTCGGCCAAATCGACTTTTTAACCACTGTCACGCGCTGGCGATCTATTTCGTTTGGTACAACTGGATACGTATTCACGCGTCGCTGCGGGTAACCGCCCGCGAAGGGTTGATTCTGGGTCGAGTCAAGTAACATTTTCGGCAGCCTCATTCGGGTCCAACACAACCCCTAGGTTGTGGTTAATATCAAACTGAGACACCGCCACGAAAGGACTTGGAAAACAAGGCCGGCTGACCGTAAGTGTGCCCGGGACACCAAGCTGGGCAGTTGCCATCCGCCACGAATGCTGAGCGTCATCATCGCGACCCTCGATTCGGAAAGGGCGCTCGTGCCGACGCTGGCCGCGCTGGTCCCTGGCGCGACCAGCGGGCTCGTCACCGAGGTGCTGCTGGCCGACGGCGGTTCGCGCGACGAGACCGCGGCGGTAGCGGACGTCGCCGGCTGCAACTTCCTGCGGGTTGAGGGACCGCTCGGGCGGCGGCTGAAAACCGCGGCGGCCGCGGCGCGCGCCCCCTGGCTCCTGTTCCTGCGTCCGGGCACCGTGCTCGATGCGCCGTGGATCGCCGAAGTGCGCAGCTTCGTCGAGCAATCGCCGCCGTCCGGCCGCGCGGCGTTTTTCCGGCGCACAACACCCGCGCAATCGGGACTGCGCGACGCGCTGGCGCTCGCCGCCGCCGCGCTCGGCGCCCCACCCCGCCCCGAACAGGGGCTGATCGTCGGTAATGAATTTTATGGCCGGCTCGGCGGCCACTCCGAGAGCGCCGCCGATCCGGAGGGCGATCTCATCCGCCGGATCGGGCGGCTGCGGATCGTCGCGCTCTCGACCGGCGCTTTCGCCGCGCCTTAGCGCATCCAATCGCCAGATACTTGACTTAGTCAAGTATCTGCCCGAGGCTGCTTCGCATGACCGATCGCGAACGCCGCGTCGCCGCTGTGCGCCGCTTCAACCGCTTCTATACGCGGCAGCTCGGCGTGCTGCGCAAGAACTTCCTCGACAGCCCCTACTCGCTCGGCGAAGCGCGCGTGTTGTACGAGATCGCAAGCGGCACCGCGCCGACCGCCAGCGAGATCGGCCGCGCGCTGGATCTTGACGCCGGTTATCTCAGCCGGACTTTGCGCAATTTCGAGCGGCGCGGATTGATCGCGCGCAAACCCTCGCCGGGCGATGCCCGGCAAAGCCGGCTCGTTTTGAGCGGACGTGGCCGCCGCGTGTTTGCACCGTTGCAGCGGCGTTCGCAGCACGAAGCCGGCAACCTCTTGGGCAGGCTTTCGGCCGCGCAACAGGCCCGCTTGGTCGGGGCCATGAGCACGATCGAAGGCCTGATCGAGGCGCCTTCGCGTCAGGCGTCCGCACCGCACGGCCACTACATCTTGCGCGCGCCCAGGCCGGGCGACTTCGGCTGGATCGTCAAGCGTCACGCCGAGCTATACGCCGAGGAATACGGATGGGTTGCGCCGTTCGAGGGCGTATGCGCGCAAATCGTCGCCGATTTTCTCAACAAATTCGACGCCAGGCATGAGCGCTGCTGGATGGCGGAAATGGATGGCGAGAATGTCGGCTCGATTATGCTGGCCAAGGATTCCAACGAGGTCGCCCGTATCCGGTTGCTGCTGGTCGATCCCAAGGCACGCGGTCTCGGGCTGGGCGCGCGGCTCACCGACGAGTGTATCCGCTTCGCGCGCCGCGCCGGCTACCGGAAGATCACGCTCTGGACCCACCGCGTGCTGACCGCCGCGCGCCACATTTACCAGAAGGCCGGATTCAAGCTCATGCGCAGCGAGCGGCACCGCAGCTGGGGCAAGCCGGTGGTCAGCGAGCACTGGGATCTGGAATTGTAGCTCGTCATTAAACTGCTGCGCCTTTCGCCTTCGGCCGGCGCAGATGCTCGTCGAGGCGCGGCATGATTTCGACGAAGTTGCACGGCCCGTAACGATAATCGAGCTGGTGTACAAGGATTTCATCCCAGGCGTCCCGGCAGGCGCCGGGCGAGCCCGGCAAGCAAAAGATGTAAGTCCCGCCGGCGACGCCCGCGGTCGCCCGCGACTGAATGGCCGACGTGCCGATCTTCGGAAAGCTCACAACCAGGAACAGCGCCGAAAAGGCATCCATCTTTTTCTCGAACAGCGGTTCGATCGCTTCCGGCGTGACGTCGCGGCCGGTGAAACCGGTGCCGCCGGTGGTGATGACCACGTCGATGACCGGATCGGCAATCCAGGCTTTGACGCGGGCGCGGATCGCGTCGATGTCGTCGGGCACAATACCGCGCTCGGCGACCAGATGGCCGGCGGTGACGATCCGCTGCACCAGGAGCGCGCCGGATTTGTCATCCTTGAGATGGCGCGTGTCGGAGACCGTCAGCACCGCGATCTTGAGCGGCACGAACTCCTTGCTTTCGTCGACGCCGGGCATGGCTACACCTTTACGCAACCGCTTACGCGGGACCGAACGGATATTATACTAAAGCGGATTGGCCGACATGGTGTCGCAGGCTTCCAGCTTGCCGGAATTGAAGCCGTTCATGAACCAGCGCTTGCGCTGCTCGGACGTGCCATGGGTGAAGGCATCGGGCACGACGTAGCCCTGCGCCTGCTTTTGCAGGCGGTCGTCGCCGATGGCGGACGCGGTCTGCAATGCCGCATCGACGTCGCCGGGATCGAGGAATTTGTGTTTTTGCTGCGCCAGATTTGCCCATAACCCGGCGTAACAGTCGGCCTGCAGCTCGATGCGCACCTGCAGCCGGTTTTGCTCGGGCTTGCTCGCCGAAGCCTGCTGCTGATCCATCGCGCGGTGCAGCAAGCCGAGTTCGTCCTGCACGTGATGGCCGACTTCGTGCGCTATCACATAAGCTTCGGAGAACTTGCAGGCATTGCTGTCGGCGCAGCCGTGGAACTTATATTCCAAGTCGTCGAAAAACGAGAGATCGAGATAGACGTGCTGGTCGGACGGACAATAGAACGGTCCCATCGCCGACTGGGCGGTCCCGCAACGCGTATTCTCGACGTTACGAAACAGGCGCAGCCGGGCGGGATGATAGGTGCGTCCTCGAGCGGCGAACACATCCTTCCAGCGGTCCTCGGTATCGCCCAGCACGAGCGCGACAAACTTGCCGGTCGGATCGGTCGGCGTTCCGGCGGTAACCGGCGGCGTCGGGCCGGTCGGCCGCGTCGTCGTTCCGCCGCCGGTGAGAATCTGCGCGCCGTTGAGAAGCACGCTCGGATCGATACCGAAATACCAGCTGATCAGCCCGATGATAATGATCGTGCCGATGCCAAGGCCGCCGGTTCCGCCCGGCAGACCGCCGCGCGAACCGCTTCCTGCGCGATCGTCTTCGACATTGTCGCTTGGACGAAAATCATCCGTGCGCATCCGCCGTACTCCCTTCGCATGCCCCCGCGCGCGTCAGTTTGATCGTTTTCCATCACATCCGAATGTATCACCAGTCACGTGCAATTAACCAAGTATCCCGGCATTTATTGCCTAGCGGAAGGCCCGGGCAAGTAACTCGTTTTTTACCTTGCGGCGGCATCATCGCCTTCGTCGGTTGTAGGTCCCGCGTCGCCGATCGCGTCGCCTGAGTTCAGAGTTCTGGGTCATGGTTGTGTCGCGTCGCGGGGCGTCCGTCAGGACGCCCCGCGTGAGTTTTGAGTCTCCGGAATCGAAAGCCGCCGCGCACGTCCTCGTCGGCGATTGCGTGGCCGGGATGGCGAAACTGCCGGCCGCTTCCGTCGATCTCGTTTTTGCCGATCCGCCGTACAATTTGCAGCTCCAGGGCGACCTCAAGCGTCCGGACGACTCGCGCGTCGACGCAGTCGACGACGATTGGGACAAATTCGCGAGCTTTTCCGCGTACGACGATTTCACCCGCGCCTGGCTCACCGCCTGCCGCCGCGTGATGAAACCGGCTGCGACGCTGTGGGTGATCGGCTCCTACCACAACATCTTCCGCGTCGGCGCGCTCATGCAGGATCTCGGCTTCTGGATCCTCAATGACATCGTCTGGCGCAAATCGAACCCGATGCCGAATTTCCGTGGCCGCCGGTTCACCAATGCACACGAGACCTTGATCTGGGCGGCGCGCGATGCCGCCAAGCGGAGCTATACGTTCAACTATGAAGCGATGAAAGCCGGCAACGACGACGTGCAGATGCGCTCCGACTGGTTCATTCCGCTGTGTACCGGCGAGGAGCGGCTGAAAGGCCGCGACGGCAAGAAGCTGCATCCGACGCAGAAACCCGAAGCGCTGTTGGCGCGCGTCATCCTGGCGGCATCGCGGCCGGACGATCTCGTGCTCGACCCGTTTTGCGGTACCGGCACGACCGGCGCGGTCGCGCGCCGGTTGCGCCGCCGCTTCATCGGCTTCGAGCGTCAAGCCGATTATGCCGATGCCGCGGGCAAGCGCGTCGCCGCGATCGAACCGATGGCCGAACCGGCATTGGCGATGTTCATGACCGCGCGCGAGGCGCCGCGCGTGCCGTTCTCGGCGTTGCTCGAGCGCGGCCTGGTCACGCCGGGCGTCAAGCTGGTCGACGCCAAGAAGCGCCACCGTGCGCTCGTTCGCGCCGACGGGGCGATCGCCCTCGGCGACAATGTCGGCTCGATCCATCGCATCGGCGCGCTGGCGCAAGGCCTTGAAGCCTGCAACGGCTGGACCTTCTGGCACGTCGAGACGCCGCAAGGCCTCACCGTCATCGACGCGTTGCGCGCGCGGGTGCGCACTGAAATGGGGGCGGACTGAAGCTTTACCGTTCGAGCGCGTGCGCAACGACTTTGCGCATGAGGCTCGGCAAGGCCTCGCCGCGCAATTCGGCGAGCGCGACCCAGCGGGTGCCGGCCGGTGCTTTCGTCCCCGCCGGCAGATCGGCGCGGTAGACGGTCAGTTCAAGCGGAAAATGCGTGAAGACATGGCGAACCACGCCAGCCGCGCGGCGCCAGGCGATCCGCTTCTTACCTGCCGAAAAGCGCGGCGCCGCATCGAGCGCGCCGCGTTCGGCAAAATCCTTCGACCATTCAGTGGTCGGCACTTCGGTCATGCCGCCCAAAAGCCCCTTTGCCGGACGCGTGCGCACCAGGACATAGCCGTCGGCGCGGCGGGCGACAAAGGCGGCACCGCGGCGCAACTCGCCTTCGCGTTTTGGGATCCGGCGCGGAAATGTCTCCGCGTCACCGCGGGCCCGCGCCACGCATGCGGCGATCCAGGGACATAACGCGCAAGCCGGATTCTTCGGCGTGCAGATCGTCGCGCCGAGGTCCATCATCGCCTGCGCAAAATCGCCGGCGCGACGTTGCGGGCTGAGTTGGCGCGCCAGTCGGCGCAGCTCCGGCTTGGCCGCCGGGAGCGGGTCGGAGACGGCGAACAGGCGCGCGACCACGCGCTCGATATTGCCGTCGACCGGACTCGCCGGTGCGTCGAACGCAATCGCGGCGATGGCGGCGGCGGTGTAATCGCCGATGCCCGGCAGCGCGCGCAATTCCGCTTCGTCGGCCGGGAATTTTCCGCCGTGGCGCTCGACCAGCGCGCGGGCGCAGGCATGCAGATTGCGGGCGCGCGCGTAATAGCCGAGGCCGGCCCAGACCTTGAGCACCTCGCCGAGCGGCGCCGCCGCAAGCGCGCGTACATCGCCCCAGCGCGCCAGGAAGCGGAGGTAATAAGGCGCGACGGCTCGCGCCGTCGTCTGTTGCAGCATGATTTCGGACAGCCAGACACGGTAGGGGTCGGCCCGCTCGCCGGGCGCGGCGCGCCACGGCAGCGCGCGGCGATGGCGGTCGTACCAGGCGAGCAAAGCGGCGGGTTGCGGGCATGAAACCGCCACGCCGACTTGCGCCCGCTGTTTCGCCGCGGCCTTCGCTGCTACGGTCACGTCCGTTTCCGCCTCCGCCCGAGGGATGACAGAGCGATTAAACGTGAACAAGCCCTCCGGCTCCTTCGCCAAACCGCTGCGCGACCTTCTCGGCAAGGTGGTCGGCGAGACATTCACGCGGCAGGGCTTTGCGTCCGCCGAATTGGTGACGCGCTGGCCGGAGATCGTCGGCGCCGAGATCGCCGCGCATAGCGAGCCGATCAAGATTCAATGGCCGCGCGGCATCGAAGCCGGCGCCCGTCCGCCCGGCACGCTCGTGTTGCGGGTCGAAGGGCCGGCGGCGGTGGAAGTGCAGCATCTTGCCGGCGTGATCTGCGAGCGCGTCAACCGCTTCGTCGGCTGGCGCGCCATCGAGCGCCTCGCCTTGCGCCAAGCGCCGCTGCGCCGCACCGTTCGGCCCACGCCGGCGGCCATCGATCCATCGGTGGCGGCGCGCATCGCCGCGAATATGCCGGAGATCGCCGACGAGGATTTACGCCAAGCGCTGGGGCGGCTTGGAGCCGCAATCAAACGGCCGTGACGGTTGCAACCATGCGGGGCCTTGGCGGAATGTCAGGCAGATGCCACATTCGTGCCCCAGGATTTGCCCCCATGATCAGGAGCAGGCCTTTGACGCTGACACGTCGTCACTTGTTTCCGGCTACCGTCGCTTTCGTGCTCACCGGCACCGCAGGAACTATTTTGTCGCCCTCGCTGCGGCCGGCCAAAGCCGACACGCCCGAGGTTGACCTAGCGGAACTGGCCAAGGCCGGGCCCGACGGCGATGTCGTCCTTGGCTCAGACAAAGCGCCAGTGACCATCATCGAATACTTCTCGACGACGTGCCCGCATTGCGCGCATTTCTCGACCACGACTTTCCCCGAATTACAGAAGCGCTACATCGACACCGGCAAGGTGCGTTATATTTTCCGCGAGTTCCCGCTGAATGCGCTGGACGCCGCCGCTTTCATGCTGGCGCGCTGCGCCGGCAACGACAAATTCGTTCCGGTGATCGAGACGCTGCTCGCCAAGCAGCCGGAATGGACGGTGCAGAAGCCGCTCCCGCCGCTGCACGAAATCGCTAAACAGTTCGGATTCACCGAACAATCCTTCGATGCGTGTCTGGCGAATCAGAAGGTGCTCGACGCCATCCAGGACGTGCGCGACCGCGCCACCACCAAGTTCGGAGTCAATTCGACGCCGACCTTTTTCATCAACGGCAAGAAGTTCGTCGGCGACCAGTCGATCGAGGCGCTTGGCAAGGAAATAGACCCCTATCTCAAGGACGGATAAGGGTTTTTCGGCTTCACCCGATTTCGCATAACGGCCGCGGCCGGAGCAACCGGCAGGTCCAGCATGCGCGAAAATCTGGATAACGTGCCGGCCCTGTTGCGCTTGCAGGCGCGAAGATTCATTCTCCGCGCCGATGCGGCACCCCTGCGACTCAAGCCCCTAAGGGCGTGAGCCATTAATGATTCTCGGCCGTCGCAGCAGACCCTGGACCTGACACGCGAATGAAGCTCACGCGGCTGCGACTGATCGGCTTTAAGTCCTTTGTCGAACCGACAGATTTCGAGATCGAGCCCGGACTGACCGGGGTGGTCGGCCCGAACGGCTGCGGCAAGTCCAATCTGGTCGAAGCCGTGCGCTGGGTCATGGGCGAAGCGTCCTACAAGGCCATGCGCGCGTCCGAGATGGACGACGTGATCTTCTCCGGCAACACCAATCGGCCGGCACGCAACAATGCCGAAGTCAGCGTCCTGATCGACAACAGCGCCCGCAAGGCGCCGGCGGCGTTTAACGACGAAGAAACCCTAGAAGTCTCCCGCCGCATCTTGCGCGAGCAGGGCTCGGTGTTCCGCGTCAATGGCCGTGAGGTGCGCGCGCGCGACGTCACCGTGCTGTTCGCCGACGCCTCGACCGGCTCGCGCTCGCCCGCGCTTGTCCATCAGGGCCGCATCGGCGAGATCATCCAGGCGCGGCCCGATCAGCGGCGGCGCGTGCTGGAAGAGGCGGCCGGCATTTCCGGCCTGCACGCGCGCCGCCACGAGGCGGAGCTGCGGCTCAAGGCGGCCGAGCACAATCTGGCGCGGGTCGAGGACATCATCGGGCAACTGGCCGCGCAAGTTGCTTCGCTCAAGACCCAGGCGCGGCAGGCGGTCCGCTATCGCAACATTTCCGGACAGGTGCGCAAGATCGAAGCGCTGCTGCTGCATTTGCGCTGGACGGCGGCGAAGGCCGAGGTCGCCGATGCCGAACGGATCAAGGACGAAACTGTCCGCGTCGTCGCCGCGCGCACCGGCGAACAAACGGTGGCAACGACACGACAGACGGAGGTTGCGTCCGGCCTCCCGGCGCTGCGCGAGGCCGAAGCCAAAGCCGCCGCGGCGCTGCAACGGCTGATCGTGGCGCGCGAAACACTCGAACAGGAGGAAGCGCGCGCCAAAGCGCGCATCGGCGAGCTTGACCGGCGGCTCGAGCAATTCGCCGCCGACCTCGAACGCGAACGAAAGCTCGCGGCCGACGCCAACTCGGCGCTTGACCGTCTTGCCGCCGAGGAGAAAATGCTCAAGGCCGAAGCGCAGGCGAAGGCCGAATGGCTGACCGGCGTCAACAGCCGTGTCGCCAAGGCAGAAGTGGCGCTGGCGGCCTCGGAGAAATCCTTTGCCGAACTCACTGGCGCGCTCGCCGACCTGGGCGCCCGCCGCAATCAATTGCAGGCCGCCGCGCATGAGCACGCGCAGCGCGCGGCGCGGCTGGAAGCGGAGATGGCCAATATCGACGCTGGCCTCGCAGCAAGCGGCAGCGGCGAGCCTGATCTCGCCGCCCTCGGCAAGGCGCTTGCGGCGGCGCAGCGCGCGCTCGCGGACGCGGAAAAGGCCGCGCAAGCGGCGGAAGTCGGGCACGCGAAAGCGCGCGAAAAAGTCGAGGCGGCGCGCACTCCGTTGAGCGCCGCCGAGCACAAGATGCAGCGGCTGGAGACCGAAGCCAAGACCATCGGTAAGCTGCTTGCGGTCGAGAACAAGAATCTGTGGCCGCCGGTGACGGACGCGCTCAGCGTCAGCAAGGGCTACGAAAAGGCGCTTGGTGCCGCGCTGGGCGACGACCTCGATGCGCCGGTCGACAAATCCGCGCCGATGCGCTGGGCGGGCGCCGCGCCCGATCCGGCCGATCCGGAACTGCCAAAAGGCGCCACCGCACTGTCGCGCTTTGTGAAGGCGCCGCCGGAACTGGCGCGCCGGCTGGCGCAGATCGGCGTGGTCGAACGTGCTGACGGGCCGCGTCTCGCCGCGGTGCTCAAGCCGGGCCAGCGGCTGGTTTCGCGCGAAGGCGACTTCTGGCGCTGGGACGGTTTTGCCACCGCCGCGCACGCTCCGACCGGAGCGGCACGCCGGCTTGCCGAGCGCGGCCGGCTGCAAGCGATCGAGGGCGAGCTTATGGCCGCCCGCAAGGACGTGGAAGCAAGGCAACATACGGTCACGGCCGCCGAAGAAGCGCTCGCCAAGGCGGCGGCCGCCGAAACCGCGGCGCGCGAACGCTGGCGCGCGGCGCAGCACGCGACCGATGCGGCGCGCGAGCAGCATGCCGCCGCCGAACGCGAGATCAGCCGCAACGCTGCCCGCGTCTCGGCGCTCACCGAAGCAAAAGAACGCACCGGCAGCGCCCGCCGTGAAGCGCTGGCGGCCGCCAAGGACGCGCAGAAGGCGCTGGGCGCGCTGCCGGCAGCAGCCGAACTGGAAGGAAAACTCGCCAAGATCAACGATGCAATCGCGCGCGACCGCGCGGCGTTGGCCGAAGTAACGGTGGAAGCGCAGGCGATCGCGCGCGAGGCCGAGCTCGCCGACCGGCGGCTGCAGGCGATCGCCGCCGAACGCACCGCCTGGAGCGAACGGAAGGACAGCGCCGCGGCGCAGATCGCCACCATCAGCCAGCGCGGCGAAGAAGCCAAAGCCGAGCGAACCGAGTTGCACAACGCGCCGCAGAAATTCGCCGCCCGCCGCCAGGCGCTGATCGGCGAGATCGAAACCGCGACGTCGGCGCGGCGCGCCGCCGCTGACAAGCTGGCGGGAGCCGAGACCGAACTCGCCGCAGCCGACCGTGCTGCGCGGGCGGCGCTCGAAGCGGTCGGCGAAGCGCGCGCCGACGCGGCGCGCGCCGAGGAGCGGCGCGATGGGGCAAGGCGCCGGCTCGCCGATATCGAGCATGAAATCCGCGACGCGCTCGACGTTGATCCTGCGGGCGCGGCCGAGATCGCCGAGCTCGATGGCAAGGAGGAATTGCCGCAGATCGGCGATGTCGAAGCCAAGCTCGACCGCATCCGCCGCGAGCGCGAGCGGCTCGGCTCGGTGAATTTGCTGGCGGAGCAGGAGCTGCGCGACGTCGAGGCGCAGCACGGCAAACTTGCCGCCGAGCGCGACGATCTGATCGAGGCGATTAAAAAGCTGCGGCAGGGCATCAACAACCTTAATCAGGAGGCGCGTGAGCGGCTGCTAACATCCTTCACCACCGTCAATTCGAATTTCCAGAAGCTGTTCACCGAACTGTTCGGCGGCGGCAACGCCGAGCTGCAACTGATTGAAAGCGAGGATCCGCTCGAAGCCGGCCTCGAAATCATGGCCAAGCCCCCGGGCAAGAAGCAAGTGACGTTGTCGCTTCTCTCCGGCGGCGAGCAGGCGCTCACGGCGCTGGCGCTGATCTTCGCGGTGTTCCTTACCAATCCGGCGCCGATCTGCGTGCTCGACGAAGTCGACGCCCCGCTCGACGACTACAACGTCGAGCGCTTCTGCGACCTGCTCGACGAGATGACGCGCTCGACCGACACGCGCTTCGTCATCATCACGCATAATCCGATCACCATGGCGCGCATGAATCGGCTGTACGGCGTCACCATGGGCGAACGCGGCGTATCTCAGCTTGTCTCGGTCGATCTCGAGGGCGCGGTGAAGCTACGGGAAGCGAGCTAACGGCGCGCAATCAACTACACTTGACCGGCGAAACCCGGTCGGTCGTTTCGGCTAGCCGCAATTAGCCTTTAATCTTGACGCGAGCGATCGCTTCCCAGTACCGGCCTCTCCGTGTCGCAAAGGGCGGCAGCCGGTCCGCCATCACAGGCTTGGCAGTGTCGGCACGACGAAGCCGAAGACCATGCCGAGGAGCAGGAGTGCCGCACCCAACAACACCACGAATTCTCCAGTCGGCAGCGTCAACTCTTCGTAGGTTGGCCGCTCGTCCAGAACGGGAGATTTGTCCAGTCGTTTGCGCATGACTGCCGGACAACGCAGAATTCCCGCAGAAGTTCCGGTTCCACCGGGTTACGCCGATCCGGCCATCCAAGTGCCGATGGCCTCGATGGCCGCCGCATGAGAGCCAATCGTTCAGTCTTTTCCAAGCTTGAACAGCCGCATCGCATTGGCGCGGCCGATCTTGAGCCGGTCGCTCTCGCTGATCGGACAGGAATCGAACCAGTGCGCGGCGTGATCGACGTTCTCGAACGGCCAGTCGACCGAGAACATAATGCGGTCGGCGCCGAGCACCTGCATGGCTTCAAGCAGCGCCGGCGTATTGAAGTTGCCCGACGTGGTGATGTTGAAGTTGACGATGAAATAATCGCGCATGCTTTTCTTCGCCGGGTAATCGTTGCGCTGTTCGACCCAAGCATTGGCGTTGTCGATGCGCCACAGCGCGTAGGGCAGATTCTCACCCAGATGGCCGAGGACGATTTGCAGCCCCGGATGCGCGTCGAATAATCCGGAACCCATCAGCCGCAGCGCGTGCACCGCAGTTTCCTGTCCGAAGGCCCAGACCGGGCCGAGCAGCCAGGAATGGCCCTCATAAATCTTCGCGTCGCGCGGCAGGGGATTGCGCGGGTGCAAATAGAACGGAACGTCGAGGCGCTCCACAATCGCCCAGAACGGCCGGTATTGCGGCAGATCGTAATAAACCGCCGTCTCGGCATCGCCGATCTGCGAAAAGCCGTTAACCAGCGCGCCGCGAAACCCGAGCTCCTTCACGCAGCGCTCCAGCTCGTGCGCCGCGCGCGCCGGATCCTGCATCGGCAGCGCCGCCAACGCCTGAAAGCGGTCGGGCCGCTTGCGCACCTGCTCGACCAGAAAGTCATTGGCCTTGCGTGCAACCTCGGCCGCCTGTGCCGGGTTGGGAATGGCTTGTATTGCCGGCGCGTTGAGCGACAGCAGCATCATCTCGATGCCGTACTCGTCCATGAGCGCAAGCCGCCGTCCATGCACGTCGGTCAGCCGCCCCTTCAGTTCCTGCCAGACCCGATCGGGAAACGGGGTACCGAAATTGCTGGCGGTCTCCTCGATGGCGATATGTTCCTCGAGCGCGATCTTGCCCTTCATGCTTTTTCCTCCCGCGGCCGCCCGTTACGCGCCGGCCCGTTAACACTAACAAGTCCTTTCGTCGCGGATTTCGCCGGCGGTTTCAAGCGCGCCCGCGCTGGCATGGTTTTAGCGACTGTCCGGCTGGAACCCTTGCGTTGTCCCATATCGGGGCAGCGGTTGGGCGACGTGTCGCAGCAGGAGCTACGCAAGCGTCGCGATGAATACGCAGCAAAATTACACGCTGGCCTCACGGCCGCAGACCCGGCGGGTGCTGCGCGGCTGGGCGGTGCTGTCGCGCGGCACCTTTTCCGGCGCGATTTTCCTGACCGACGTCACGCTGATCGTGGCGATGTCCTGCATCACCGGCGTTGCGTTCAATCTCGTCGCCCACGGCTACACCGGCGACGTTGCCTCCTTCTTCCAGGTCGGCGTTCTTGCGGCGAGCATTTTCGCGATTTCGAACCTGTTCCGCCGCGAATACCGGCTGCCGAACTTCTTCAACTTCAAGCCGCATGGCCGGCGCACGATCCAGCTGTGGAACGTGACGCTGATCTGCCTTTTGATGCTCGGCTTCCTGGCCAAGATCAGCGTCGAATACTCGCGCGGCTGGTTCGTGTTGTTCTATGTCACGACGCTGGTCGCGCTCATCGTGCTGCGCTACGTCATCGTGCGCATCACCGCGCTCGCCCGCGCCGCCGGCTTCCTGTCCGCCCAGCGCATCTTCCTGGTCGGGACCGGGGCGCATGTCGGCGCCTTCATCAACCGCTACGAGCCGTGGACGCACGGCATCAATATCGTCGGCTGCCGCTTCTTCACGCCGGTTGCCGCCAGCGCGCCGGACGAGGTGCGCCGCGCGATGCTCGATCGCGACCTCGTCGAGGCAGTCGCCAGCGTGCGCAGCCTCGCGCCGGATGCGGTGTTCGTGCTGATGCCCTGGTCGGCGACCGAAACGATCGAGCGCTGCGCCGAGACTTTCATGTCGCTGCCGGTCGAGATTCATCTCGGCCCCGAACAGGTCCTGCACAAGTTCGACGAAGTCAAACTGTCGACGCTTGGGCCGGTCAACAGCCTCCAGCTCACGCGCCGCGCGCTGTCGCGCCTCGAAATCATTCAGAAACGGATGTTCGATCTTGTCTTGGCGGCGGGAGCGCTTCTGCTGGCGACGCCGCTCCTTGTGTTCGTCGCCATCCTGATCAAGCTCGACAGCCCAGGACCGATCTTCTTCGTGCAACGCCGTTATGGCTTCAATCAGCAGCCTTTCCGCATCATCAAGTTCCGCACCATGCGCACCACCGACGACGGCTGCCGGCAGGCGACCCGCGACGATCCGCGGCTGACCCGGATCGGCACCTGGCTGCGGCGCTGGAACATCGACGAGATCCCGCAGCTGTTCAACGTGCTGACCGGCGACATGTCGCTGGTCGGTCCGCGTCCGCACCCGCTGCCGCTCGACGAGGATTATCAGCGGCGCATTTCGCTCTATGCGCGCCGGCACAACGTCAAGCCGGGCATTACCGGCTGGGCGCAGATCTACGGCTTCCGCGGCGAGACCGACACGGACGAGAAGATGCGCAGCCGGGTCGAATATGACCTTTCCTACATCGACAATTGGTCGTTGTGGCTCGACATGAAGATCATTACCCGCACGGTGCTCTCGCGCACCGCCTACCAGAACGCTTACTGAGCGCGCTACGCGGATACCCCAAAAAGAAAATGGCCGGGGCGAGCCCGGCCATTTTCGCTTCAGAACGGTTTGGAGTTATCCGACCAGCGCCGAGATCGCGAGCACCGCGCCGATGGTCACCAGCGCCGTGGAAAGCCACAGCACGCCGATCAGCAACCAGACCGGCCGCGGTCTGTGCACGGTCGTTGCCGGCGCGGCGGTCCAGGATTCCATGGCCGGATCCGCCCGGCGCAACGCCGCGGACGCTTTTTCGATCGCCGCGATGTCGCGCTCGAGCTGGCCGCGATCGGCGGTCGCAATCACGCTCGACGCATCCGTGGCCGGCCGGGTCGGGGACGGCGTATCCAGGACCGGCTGTGTAGCGACCTGCGCCGCATCGACGCCGCGAATGTCCTCAAGCACGGTATGAGCCGCAGCGCCGTTGGAAGGGAGAAAACCAAGATGATGCTCAGACATAACGCACACCTTTGCTTGCCTCTGTTCATTCCTATCCGAGGGCCGGCCAACGCGCGATATTCATCGCCGATAAACCTTAACGCCGCAGATGAACTACCTTATGTAAAGCGCAGCCTTTAGCCGCGGAGGAAACCGCCGATGAGCACTTCGACACTGATCGTTCTTGCCGTCATCGTCGTCCTGGTCTTGTGGGTCAGCGCCATCTACAACGGCCTCGTCTCGATGCGGCAGCGCGTTAGCGGCGCCTTCGCCGACGTGGACGTGCAGCTGCGCCAGCGGCACGATCTCATTCCCAACCTGGTGGAAACGGTTAAGGGCTACGCCGCGCACGAGCGCGGCACGCTCGACGAAGTGGTTAAGGCGCGCAATGCGGCGGCGGCGGCGCAAGGTCCCGTGCAGCAGGCCGCGGCGGAGAACATGCTATCAGGCGCGTTGCGGCAATTGTTCGCGCTGGCGGAATCCTATCCCGACCTCAAGGCCAGCGCGAATTTCCAGCAATTGCAGGCCGAATTGACCGACATCGAAAACAAGATCGCGGCGGCGCGGCGCTTCTTCAACAACGCGGTGCAGGAATACAACACCGGCATCCAGAGATTCCCGGCCGCCCTGTTCGCCTCGGCGTTCGGCTTCACGTCGAAGGAATTCTTCGACCTTGGCGACGAGCGCAAGACCGTCGGCGAGGCGCCGCAGGTGAAGTTCTAGACCCGGCCGGCAGCGATGGCCGCGTACGGGCTCTATAGCCACATCCAGTCCAACCGGCGCCGCTCGCTTGCGCTGCTGATCGGCTTGTTCCTGCTCGTGTACGTCCTCGTGTATGCCGGCGCGCTGACCGCGGAAGCTCTTTCGGTCGATGCCGATCTGGATACGCTGATGCAGCTCGCGTCGAACGATTTCATCAAGGCGGCGCCGATCGCAACGGTCGGCACCGTGCTGTGGATCGTCATCGCCTATTTCTTTCATCAAACCATAATCGATGCCGTGACCGGCGGCCGCGAGGTTACGCGCACCGAACAGCCGCGGCTCTACAATCTGCTGGAAAATCTCTGCATCTCGCGCGGCATCACCATGCCCAAGCTCAAGGTGATGGACTCGGAGGCGCTCAACGCTTTCGCCACCGGTTTGAACGAGAAGCAATATTCGATCACGGTCACCTCCGGCCTGCTCGGCCGGCTTAACGACGCCGAAATCGAATCCGTGCTCAGCCATGAACTGACCCACATCCGCAACGGCGACGTCCGCATGATGGTGGTTGCCGTCATCATCGCCGGCGCCATTTCCTTCGTCGCCGAGCTGGTGTTCCGGCTTTGGTTCTACAACGGCTTCGGCTTTCGCGGCTCGCGATCCGATGGGCGGCGCGGCGGCGGCGCCGGTCTCGCGATCCTGATCGCGGTGGCGCTGCTGGTGCTTGCCTACGTGCTGTCCTTCATCATCCGGTTGGCGCTGTCGCGCTCGCGCGAATTCCTCGCCGATGCGGGCTCGGTGGAGCTGACCAAAAATCCCGATGCGATGATCTCGGCGCTGCGCAAGATCGAGGGCCGCGGCGAATTGCCGGACGTGACTTCGGCCGTCATGGAAATGTGCATCGATAATCCACGCGAAGGATTTGGCGAATTGTTCGACACCCATCCCACCGTAGACGCCCGAGTAGCGGCTTTGGTCAAGTTTGCCGGCGGCCACGATCCCGGACCGCAGGCGCTGCCGCCGCCGGAGGCGTCGGCCGATGCGCCGCCTGCCGGCCCGCCGGCGAGCGGGCCCGCTGGCGGCCCTTGGGGTTCGCCGTCGGGCGATGGCCCGAACGAAGCCACGCCGGCCGACGCCGGCGGAGGCTCTGAGTCGCCCGGCGAGCCGTCCCCCGGACCTTGGGGACCGCATGGCCGCTAGCCGCGCTGGGCGTCACAATTAACCATATCCGATCGCAACTTAAGCCAAACGCCGCATTCGCCAGTGCTTGCCGCAGGTTATAGCTTCCAAACAGCGCGCGGTATGTTAGAAGCGGTTAACGGGGAATGTTCGCGTGGCGCGCCCGATTCGATCCCCAGGCGTCTGTGGAAATCGAGCGCAAGACACAGCAAGGCTCCCGGCGGCGCGGAGCCAACAAGGGATCGGCCATGGCTAAGCCAACAGTGGTCGTCGTGGGTGCGGATAAGGGTGGCGTCGGCAAGACCACCGTCGCCCGTACCCTGCTTGATTATTTCACCGCGCATCACGTGCCGACGCGCGCCTTCGATACCGAATCGCCCAAAGGCACGCTGCGGCGCTTTCATCCCGACATCAGCGAGATCGTGGACGCCACCTCGGTGTCCGACCAGATGCGGATTTTCGACACGCTCTCGATCACCGACGCGAGCGTGACTGTGATCGACGTGCGCGCCGGGCTCTTGTCGCCCACTTTGCGCTCGCTGCGCGACATCGGCTTTCTTGACGCGGTCAAGAAGGGCCAGCTCACCTTGGTCATCTTCCACATTCTCGGCTCGTCGATCGCTTCGCTCAACGAGATCGAGGAAACTTCCTCGTTCGCGGCTGATGCGCGGTATTTCCTGGTTAAGAACTTCATCAACAATACGAGCTTCTTCGAGTGGGACCAGGCCACGCATGCCTCGTATTTCCGCAAGTTCAAGGATGCGGTCGAGATTTCCATTCCAAAGCTCAACGAGATGGCCTTCGAGCAGGTCGAGCTCGCCTCGGTCCCGTTCCTTACCTTCGTCGCCAACAAGGGCCTCAAGGGCGAAGCGGCCAATTACTCCTTCGTGTTGCGCGGCTACGTCAGGCACTGGCTCGGCAATGTCTGGGCCGAGTACGACCGCGTGAAGCTGAACGAGATCGTCAGCTCCGGCGGTCTCGCGACCAGCGGTCCGCGCGTGCAGGTTGTCAGCCGGTCGTAACAACGCGCGGCTGTGATGGCGCAGCCCGCTCCTCTCTATATCGTCGCCTCACCGCGGCCGCGGATCGGCAAGACGCTGGTCGCGCGGCTGTTGCTGGAATTCCTGAGCGATAATGGCCGGCCGCTGGTCGGGTACGATATCAATCCGCGTGAACCGGCGCTGGCCGAGCGTTTTCCCAAGCTGGTCTGGCCGGTCGATATCGGCGAGACGCGCGGCCAGATGGAATTGTTCGACCGGCTGATCGCCGGCACCGCCAGTACGCAGCTAATCGATCTCGGCTATGGCCCTTTCGACCAGTTCTTCGCGGTGATGCGCGAGATCGGTTTCGTGCAGGAGGCGCGGCGGCGAGGTATCGAGCCGACCGTGCTGTTCGTGGCCGATCCTTCTGGCGCGACCGTACGCTGCTACGCCGAGTTGCAGCGCGGTTTGGCGGCGATCTTCGTGCCGGTCTACAACGAATCGGTGTCGCTCCTGTTCGCCAAGGAAGATTTTCCGCCATCGCGCGCCGCACACAGCGTGATCTGCATCCCGCGCCTGTCGCCGCTGGTGCGCGGCGTGATCGACCGGCCGAATTTCTCGTTCAACGCCTACATGGCCAAGCAATCCGGCGGGCCGACCGAGGTCCACCAGTGGATCGGCAACGTCTACGCTGAATTTCGCGACTTCGAGCTACGCTTGCTGATGAGCCGGCTCGGCTCGTCGCTTTCCGGCGCACCGGCGCCGGCAAGAAAAAGCAAGGACCGCCGCGCGCGCTGACCCGCACGACGTTACCGATCGTCAGGCAACCATGATTTTTTTTGGCCGCTGTGCCGCGTACCCGAAGGCAAGCTCGCCGACCGGGCATGGCCGCCCGAACAGATAGCCTTGCGCGTGCGTGCAGCCGGCGGCGTTCACCAGGAGAAGCTGGTCTTCGGTTTCGACGCCTTCGGCGACGGTGCCGATCCGCATGCTTCTGCCCAGCCCCGCGACCGCCGAAACGATTGCCGCGCAGTCGGCGTTTTTGGCGAGCTCGTGCACGAACGATCGGTCAATCTTGATCTTGTCGAACGGGAACATGCGCAGATAGCTGAGCGAGGAATAGCCGGTGCCGAAATCATCGAGCACGATGGAGATTCCCATCTCGCGCAGCCGGTGCAGCGTCTCGACGTTCTCGGCGTTGCCTTGCAACAGGACCGATTCGGTGATTTCCAGCTCCAGCCTTTCGGACGGCAAGCCGGCCTCGCGCAGCGTCTCGATGAAATAATCGATGGGGCTGATCTTGCGGAACTGCACCGCCGACAGATTGACACTCACTTTGGTGTCTGCCGGCCAATCCATGGCATCATCGCAGGCCTTGCGCAAAACCCATTCGCCGATCTGGTTGATCAGGCCGGTTTCCTCCGCCAACGGGATGAAATCGGCAGGTGAGATCATTCCGCGTGTCGGATGGTTCCAACGGATCAACGCTTCGATGCTGGAAGGCCGCCGGGTCTGGATGTCGACGATGGGCTGATAGTACAGCTCAAATTCGTCGTTGGTCAGCGCGTTGCGCAGATCGACCTGGTGGGCGCGGCGGGTACGGACCTCCACCCCCATGGCGTCCTCGAAGAACCGATAGGCGTCGCGTCCTTCGGACTTGGCCTTGTAGAGCGCCAGGTCGGCATTCCTCAGCAGCGCCTCGACGTCGGCGCCGTGTTCGGGCGCGAGCGCGATGCCGATGCTGGTTCCGATGTGGAGATGATGGCCCTCGATATCGTAAGGCGCCGACACCGCGCCCAGGATCTTGCCGGCGGTGGCGATGGCGGCTTCGCGCTGGTCGCCGTCAATGGTCGCCAAAACAGCGAATTCGTCGCCGCCAAGCCGGGCCACCGTGTCGGTGTCGCGGATGCAGCCTGCCACGCGGCTTGCCACCACCTTAAGCAATTCGTCGCCGACCGGATGGCCGAGCGAGTCATTGACGGTCTTGAACAGATCGAGGTCGAGCATGAAAATCGTGAAGCGGCTGCCGTGCCGCCGCAGCCGCGCCAGCGCCTCCTCCATTTTCTCCAACAGCACGGCCCGGTTGGCGAGGCTCGTCAGCCCGTCATGCCGGGCCATGTAGGCAATTTGCGATTCCGCTCTTTTCTGAGCGGTGATGTCCTGGTGAATGGCGACCCATCCGCCGTCATGCATGGGCTGGTGATTGACCGCGAGGACTCGGCCGTCGCGGATGATATTCTCGGCGTAGTACGGCTCGCCCCCGCGGACCTCGGCCAGGCGTTCTTCGATATATTTGTTGGCGTCCTCGGGGCTGTGGCCGGCCGCCACACGCGCCTCCAAGATAGACCGCAGCGTCACGCCGCGTTTGGTCTGCTCCTCCGTCAGGCCATACAGCTCGCCATAGCGCTCGTTGCATACGATCAGGCGTTCGTTGCGATCGAACATGCAAAGGCCGTGCGGCATGTTCTCGAGCGCGGCATCGAAACGGAGATTCTGCTCCTCCAATTCGGCTTCGCGCTCGCGCAGCGCGGCGGTGCGCTCCCGGACCGTCCGGTCGAGCCCGCGATTGAGCTGCTCCAGTTCCTGAATCATCAATGCGATGGACCGGTCGGTCCGTTGCCGGTCGCTGTCGGATTGAATGTAGGCTTCGGAGACGAGCCGAAGCAGCACTTCGAGATCGAGTTCACCCGATCCCGTCGCCGCTTTGGCCAGCTGCCGCGTAAGAAGCTTGTGCACCAGAGTTACCCAGTCGCCTCGCCGATCGTGGTGACGGTCATCGTCTGGTTGTGCAGCTCGCAGACACCGGACACGCGATGCGGCGAGATTTCGCCGTATGAATAAAATCCAAGTTGTGGAATCTTCGGCCCGAATTCGGCGCCCGTCGCCTCAAGTTCGTCGGCGGTATGCTGGCCCATCAGCAATCGGCGTCCGATGCAGCTAACCAGGATGGCGAGCTGATCGCCGTCGCGGGGACTGCCGACACCGTCGACGGCCTGACGCGCGGCCATGGCCGCGCCGGCGGCCAGGCGGTCGAAATTCCCGCGCATGAGCTGCGCGGTCCAGCCCTCCGGCACGTCGCCGGCAAACGTCATCGAGCGTGCATCGTGATCGACGGCCAGGATCGTGCGGACGATATCGTGGTCCGGCCGTTCGGGATCGAAGATGCGCAGCGGGAAGAGCAGGCCGGAGCCGGGCAGGCCCCTTGCTTCCTCCTCGCCCAGATAACGCTCGTATAGATCGAGCGCCGGCTCGCCGTCGAACTCGAACAGAATATTGCCGCGCGATTTGGTAATTTGACGGCGTGGTCCAAACTCATCCCAGCCGCCGGCGCTGCCGTGGCCGATGCGGATAGCCCGGCCGTAAAAGCCGACCGCCGCGACCATCTGCTTGCGCGGCGGACCGTCCGCGCCGACCAGCGTCTCGTGGAACTCGGCGCCGTCGCCGGCCAATCCGCCGGTAACGGCGACATTCTTGCCAACCGCGCCGATGATTCCGGCAACGAGCTCGCTGCCGTTGACGTTGAGCCCATCCGACAGGACGAAGATACCGACCAGATCGGGCGCCGCGAGCTGCCGGCCGATTGCATCGCCGCAGGCGCGTGATCGGTCGGGCGAGAGGGCCGGCTCGCACGCCACACGCAATCTGGTGGCATCGAAACGAATGGCTGCCGCCGCGATCTCATCGTCGGTGACGTCGTGATTGCGAATTTGTCCGCCGGTGCTGCAACCGAGAATGTGCGCATCCGGATACATCGCACGCAGTTCCTGGTAGCGGGCGCCGCACGTCAATGCCTTGCGGGTGCCGAAAAAGAAAACCAGATCGGCATTGGTGCGTTCGCCGGGAGAAGTGGACCAGCCGGCAGTCTCGCTCCAAGATAGTTGAGCTACGCGCATGGGCGATTCCTTCTCAGCAAATTTGCGTTGAGTCAGCGAATTCTTGTAACGGCCACCCCTGAAAATTGTCTTTACCGACGGCGGCACAACCGTTTCACCGTTGGTACACCCTCTAGGGGGGTACCGGGTGCGACTGGCGGTCGTCCGCAAACAATCCGAGGAGAATCCTGGGCGCGCGGAGCAAATAAAGCAGCGAACATCGCGGCGCGCTCGACCGGCGCAACGTTATGCTTTCCGGCAAGCAAACGACTTTGTGACAAACTTCCACGCCTGCCTCGCTTTTAATCGGCCGGGCGGCCGGCTTGACATGGAACGAGGCACCGCGTGAAACCCTTCCTTAAGCCTGTCTTGCACAGAGATCCCGACATTGTTGAACCTTTCGAGTCGCACGGCCGTCGTCACAGGCGCTGCCGGAGGGATCGGCCGGGGGATCGCCATGGCGCTCGCGCGCCGCGGCTGTCATCTCGCGCTTGCGGATATCGACGAGGCGGCGCTCACGCGCACCGCCGCCGAGATCGCCGCTCCGGGCCTGCATGTCAGCCGGCACCATCTTGACGTTTCGGACCGCAAGGCGGTCGCCGCCTTTCCGGAGCGGGTCGTCGCCAAACACGCCGGAGTCGATCTCCTGGTCAACAACGCCGGTGTTGCGCTGGCCGGCACTTTCGAACAGGTCGCCGAAGAAGATTTCGAATGGCTGGTCAGCATCAATTTCTGGGGCGTCGTGCGGATGACGCGCGCGTTCCTGCCGCTGCTACATGACAGCGACGACGCGCGCATCGTCAACCTTTCGAGCATATTCGGAATGATCGCACCGCCAGGCAATACGGCCTATTGCGCCAGCAAATTCGCGGTGCGCGGATTCTCCGAGTCGCTCCGCAACGAACTTCGGAAAACCCGCATTGGCGTCACCGTGGTCCATCCGGGCGGGATCGCCACCTCGATCGTGCGGAACGCGCGGCTGCCGAAAAGCAACTCCGCCGACGAGGACGAAGCTAAGCGAAAGTCGTTCGAATCCTTTTTGAAGATGCCGCCCGAAACCGCCAGCGAAATAATCGTGCGCGGCGTTGAAAATCGCAGGGCTCGCGTGCTGGTCGGCTCCGATGCTAAAAGGATGGCCTTCGTCGAGCGGCTGATGCCGGTCAGTTACTGGAATCTGCTTGGGCGCAGGATGTACAAGAAATGACCGTGCTGATCTGGGTCGTCGGCATCGCCGTCGCGTTGATTGCGCTGATATTCGGCGGATTTGCCGTTTTTACCGCGCGAACGGCACGGCAGGTCGAAAAAATATTACCGCCGCGCGGACGCTTCATCGACGTGGACGGGGCGAATATCCATTACATCGACGAGGGCTCCGGGCCGCCGCTCGTGCTTGTGCATGGCCTTTCCGGCCAGCACGGCAACTTCACGCATTCGCTGCTCGGCCTGTTGCGGAAAAATCACAGGGTGATCGTTCTGGATCGGCCCGGCAGCGGCTATTCCACGCGCCGGCGGAATGCCTCGGCTGCAATCGCAGATCAGGCCCGCACGATCTCCCGCTTTATTGAGGCGCTTGGGCTCGATCGCCCGATCGTCGTCGGCCATTCGCTCGGCGGAGCGATCGCACTCTCGCTTGCCGTCAATCATCCCGAGCAAGTCGCCGGTCTCGTTCTGCTCGCGCCGGTGACGTACAAGCCGGAGCAGATGCACCCGGTATTTCGCGGGCTCGCGATCACATCGCCGATCTTGCGTTCGCTGGTGGCGCGGACCGTGGCGATTCCCATGTCGATCAGGTATCGGCATGTCGTGCTCGACATGGTCTTCGGGCCGGACCCGGTACCGCGCGACTACGGGACCAATGGCGGCGGGCTGTTGAACCTGCGGCCTTGCAGCTTCGTCGGCGCGTCGCAAGACCTGATGGCCGTACGTGACGAGCAAAGCGGCCTGACCGCGCGCTATGGCGAAATAAAAGTGCCGGTCGGCATTGTTTACGGCACGGCCGACCGCCTGCTCGATCCCACGGCGCACCGCGCGGCCCTGCTTGAAAAGCTGCCAGGCGCCGAGTGCGAACTGATCGAGGGCGGCGGACATATGATCCTGATCTGCTCCGCCGAACGCTGCGCCGCGTTCATCGCGCGCATCGCACAACGTGCGGCGGCCGGCGCCGCCACAGCGGAAAAAGTGCTTACGTGAGTATGACGCCGGAGCATTTTGACGTCATCGTCGTCGGTGGCGGTCTTTCCGGCGTCGACGCCGCCCATCATTTGCAGGCTTACTGCCCCGGCAAATCCTACGCGATCCTGGAAGCGCGCGACGCTATCGGCGGCACTTGGGATTTGTTTCGCTATCCCGGCATCCGCTCCGATTCGGACATGTACACCTTCGGTTACTCGTTTCGCCCCTGGGAATCGAACGCGGCGATCGCCGACGGTGAATCGATCCGCAGCTATATCCGCGAAACCGCGCAAGCCCACGGCATCGACCGCAAGATCCGTTTCCGGCATCGCGTGAAGAGCTCGTCGTGGTCGTCCGCGGACGCGCGCTGGACGCTCGAGGTCGAGCGCGCAGGCGAACCGCTGAGCCTCACCTGCGATTTTCTGGTCGGCTGCACCGGCTATTACGACTATGCCGGCGGCTACATGCCGGAATTTCCCGGCGTCGCGTCATTTCGCGGCCGCCTCGTCCACCCGCAAGCATGGCCGCAAGACCTCGATTATACGGGCAAGCGCGTCGTCGTGATCGGCAGCGGCGCGACCGCCGTGACCATCATCCCGGTCATCGCCGAGACCGCCGCGCGGGTGACGATGTTGCAGCGCTCGCCGACTTACATCGTGTCGCGGCCGTCGCGGGATGCGCTCGCCACCTGGCTGCGCCGCCGCCTGCCGACCCGCGTAGCCTTCGCCATCGCACGCTGGTACAACGTATTGTTCGGGCTGTATTTTTACAACCTCGCGCGCCGCAAGCCGGAAGCGGTCAAGCGCTGGATCATCAGCCAGGCGCAATCGCAGCTCGGCGACGGCTACGACGTCAAGAGGCATTTCTCGCCGCGCTACAATCCCTGGGACCAGCGCCTGTGCCTCGCGCCCGACGCCGACTTTTTCCGCGCGATCAAGGACGGCAAGGCCGACGTCGTTACCGACCAGATCGAGACCTTCACGGCATCCGGCATTCGCCTGCAATCGGGCAAGGAGCTCGAAGCCGACATCGTCGTCGCGGCAACCGGATTAAATCTGCAATTGCTCGGCGGCATCAAGGTCGCAGTCGATGGCAAGCCGGTGAAATTCTCCGAAACGATGAACTACAAGGGCGTCATGTTCAGCGACGTGCCGAACTTTGCCGCCGTGTTCGGCTACACCAACGCTTCCTGGACGTTGAAGGCCGACCTGACCTGCGCCTACCTCGCCCGGCTGATCGGTTACATGGACAAGCACGGCTACGTCGCTTGCACGCCGCGCCAGCGCGATCCGACAGTCGAGGCGGAGCCGTTCGTAAATTTCTCCTCCAGCTATTTCCAGCGCGCGATCGATCAGTTCCCGCGCCAAGGATCAAAACAACCCTGGAAGCTTTATCAGAACTATATGCGCGATCTGCTCACCCTGCGGTACGGCCCGATCAACGACCGCGCGCTCGAGTTCGTACCGCGGCCCGAGCGCGCGCGTAGCGTAGCGTTAGTCGGAATGTTGCTTGGCGCGCGTCACCCGCATCGGCGAAGGGCGATCGGCGCGCTAATGTCCTTCGAAAGCGATCAGGGTGCGCACCGGCACGCCGAGCTTGCGGATCTTCTCGGCGCCGCCGAGATCGGGGAGATCGATGATGAAGCAGGCGGCCAGAACGTCGGCGCCGATTTGCTTGAGCAGCTTGCAGGCCGCCTCGGCGGTGCCGCCGGTCGCGACCAGATCATCAACCAGGATGACGCGTTCGCCCTTGAGCACCGCGTCCTCATGCATCTCCATCTCGTCGATGCCGTATTCCAGCGAGTAGCCGATGCTCACGCGCTTGAACGGAAGTTTCCCTTTTTTGCGGATCGGCACGAAGCCGGCCGAAACCTGATGGGCGACCGCGCCGCCGAGGATGAAGCCGCGCGCCTCGATGCCCGCCACCTTGTCGATCTTGCTGCCGGCCCAGGGCTGCACCAGTTCGTCGACCGCACGGCGGAACGCGCGCGCATCGCCCAACAGCGTGGTGATGTCGCGAAACATGATCCCCGGCTTGGGATAGTCCGGGATGTTGCGGATCGCAGCCTTGAGATCACTCTCTAACGAAAGCGTCGCCATGATTGGGAGCCCCATCTCGCCTGCCGCCGGCACTGGCGGTCAGCTCGCAGCCGGCTTCACTTTGACGAACGGCGGCGGCCGGCGCAACCGCTAACGCCACGGCCGGCCACAGCTCGGCGAAGCTTCAAAGCTTCATCCGTTCGGATATCCGGCCGGCGGCGCGGCTCACGCCGCATCGGCGCGATGCTTGACGCCGTACCAGACCTTTCGCTTGGTGAAGTAGAGAAGCACGGTCAGTACGATCAGGAAGATAAACACCTGGAAGCCGAGGCTTTTCCTCGCGTCGAGCTTCGGCTCCGCCGCCCACATCAGGAAGGCGCCAATATCGCGGCCATATTGATCCAAGGTTGCCGGCGTGCCGTCGGTGTATTCGACCTGGCCGTTGCTCAACGGCTTCGGCATCGCGATCGCATGGCCGGGGAAATATTTGTCGAATTGCGTGCCCGGCGGCAAGGCGAAGCCGGCCGGCGGCGGATCCTCGTAACCGTTGAGGATGGCGTCAATGTAGTCGGGCCCGTCCTCCTGGTATTGCGTAAACGCGTCAACGATGAACCACGGGAAGCCGCGCTCGACGCTGCGTGCTTTCGCAAGCACCGACATGTCCGGCGGCAATCCGCCGCCGAGCGTCGCGCGCGCGGCCTGGTCGTTGGGGAACGGCGGCGGGAAATGGTCGGCCAGCTTGCCGGGCCGCTGGAACATTTCGCCTTTGTCGTTCGGTCCGTCGGTGACCTGGAAGCCTGCCGCGATTGTTTCCGCCTGGGCCTCGGTAAAGCCGGGACCGCCCGGATCGGCGAGATTGCGGAACGCCAGCAGCTTGATGCTGTGACAGGTCGAGCAGACTTCCTTGTAGATTTTGAATCCGCGCTGGAGCTGCGCCGGATCGTAGAGACCAAACGGTCCCGCGAACGACCAGTGCTGCTTGGGCGGAATGTCCTGCTCCTGCGCGCAGGCGATATGCGCGCCGAACCCACACAGCGAGGCCGCCAGGGCCAGGACAGTGACGATGCCGCGGCGTTGATTCATAGCGTCACCTAAACCTTCGCGCCCGATGGTGGCGGCGCCACGGCCGGCAAAACCGATTCCGAGATCGAGTTCGGCAACGGCTTGGTTTTCTCGAACAGCCCGAGCAGCGGCAGGATGATCAGCAGGAAGATGAAGTAATAGGCGGTGAGGATACGCGCCGCGATCACATAGCCGCCCTCCGGCGGCTGCGAGCCGAGATAGCCGAGGCCGATCACGACCAGAAACCAGACGATCAGGAACTGCCGGAACAGTGGCCGGTAATTCGCCGAGCGCACGCGCGAGGTATCGAGCCAGGGCAGGAAGGCGAGCAGGACGATCGACGAGCCAAGGCCGATCACGCCAAGCAGTTTGTTCGGGATCGCGCGCAGAATTGCGTAGAACGGCAGATAGTACCATTCCGGCACGATATGCGTCGGCGTCTGGCCCGGATTGGCCATAATGTAATTGTCGGAGTGGCCGAGATAGTTCGGGATGTAGAATACGAACCAGGCATAGAACAGGCAGAAAACGCCGAAAAAGAAAGCATCCTTGACGGTTGCATAGGGCGTGAACGCGACGGTGTCTTTTTTCACCTTAGGCTCGACCCCGGTCGGATTATTTTGGCCGACCATATGCAGCGCCCAGACATGCAGCACGACCACGCCGGCGATGACGAACGGCAACAGGTAATGCAGCGAGTAGAAGCGGTTGAGCGTCGGATTGCCGACGGCGTAGCCGCCCCACAGCCAGGTGACGATCGGATCGCCGACGCCGGGAAGCGCCGAGAATAGATTGGTGATGACAGTCGCCGCCCAGAAGCTCATCTGGCCCCATGGCAGCACGTAGCCCATGAAACCGGTAACCACCATCAGGAGGAACAGGATGACGCCGAGGATCCACAACACCTCGCGGGGCTCCTTGTACGAGCCGTAATACATGCCGCGCACCATGTGGGCGTACACCGCAACGAAGAAGAACGATGCGCCGTTGGCGTGCAGGTAGCGAAGCAGCCACCCGTAATTGACGTCGCGCATGATCGACTCGACGGAATTGAAGGCGTAGTCGACGTGCGGCGTGTAATGCATCGCCAGCACGATGCCGGTAATGATCTGGACGCCCAGCATGAAGGACAGGATGCCGCCAAACGTCCACCAGTAGTTCAGATTGCGCGGGGTCGGATAAACGACGAAGGATGAATAAACGAGGCTCGCGATCGGCAGCCGGCGCTCCATCCATTGCATCAGGGCGCTTTGCGGCTGGTAGATCGAATGCTCGCTCATGGTCGAACCTTATGCTGTCGCGGTGCAGTGAAAATCACGGCGCGAAGGCTCCGCTGCGGAGATTGTTGCCAGCCGTCCCATCCTCGTCCGTCTTGCCGGTTACTCTATCCGCGCTGCGAACCGCCCCCGGAAGGCCCGTGCGGCGGCGGAAGGGCCGGTCGCACCCGACCTGGGGGAGGTCGGAAACGACGCAATCCGGCGCGTTTTATTGGCACCCTTGCCGCGAGAGTGCAAGGGTGCCAACCAACGCACCCCCAAGGGCCTTTCAATGCTTTGGTTGACCGGCCCGGCATGACCGGCAACGCGCATGCACATCGCCCTTTACCAGCCCGATATCCCGCAAAATACCGGCACGATTCTACGCCTCTGCGCATGTTTGGGCGTCGAAGCGCATATTATCGAGCCGGCCGGCTTCCCGGCGACCGACCGCGCCTTCCGCCGTGCCGGCATGGACTATCTCGATGCGGTTGCCATCGCGCGGCACCGCTCGTGGGCGGACTTCGAAGGCTGGCGGCGCGGTGACAGTCGGCGCCTTGTGCTGTTCACAACTGCGGCGCCCCTGTCCTATCTCGATTTCCACTACCGGACGGACGACGTGCTCCTGTTCGGCCGCGAATCCGCCGGCGTGCCGGCGGAGGTCCGTGACGCCGCCGACGCGCGCGTGGTAATCCCGCTGCGCCCCGGCATGCGTTCGCTCAACGTCGCGGTGGCCGCGGCATGGCAGCGGGCGAAGCGCTGCGGCAGACCGGCGGGATACGGGACTAGCCCACCGGGCAGTGGTGCGGGATTCCGCTTCACGGCCAAGAACGGATTTGTGACATTCTGCACGCGATGGACAAAAGCGTCATTGAGACCCGCAAGGAGCAGGCCCGCGCCTGGTTCGAAACCTTGCGCGACCGGATCGCCGCCGCCTTCGAGACGCTCGAGGATACGCTGCCCGCCCGCGCACCGTTGGCCGACCGGGCCGCCGGCCGTTTTGTGCGCACGCCCTGGCAACGCACCGATCATACCGGCGTGCCGGGCGGCGGCGGCGTCATGGCGATGATGAAGGGCCGCGTGTTCGAGAAAGCCGGCGTGCATGTCTCGACCGTGTTCGGCGAATTCGCCCCCGAATTCCGCAAGGACATCCCCGGCGCCGCCGACGATCCGCGTTTTTTCGCCAGCGGCATTTCACTGATCGCGCACATGCAAAATCCACATGTGCCGGCGGTGCACATGAACACGCGCTTTGTCGTCACCACTAAAGCGTGGTTCGGCGGCGGCGCCGATCTGACCCCGGTGCTCGACCGCCGCCGTACCCAGGACGATCCCGACACGATCGCTTTCCACGCGGCGATGCAGGCGGCCTGCGACGCCCATGCCGCCGTCGCGCCTTACGGCAAGTTCAAGGCATGGTGCGACGACTATTTTTTCCTCAAGCATCGCGGCGAGACGCGCGGCGTCGGTGGTATTTTTTACGATTATCTCGAAACCGGCTGGGAGGAGACCTTCGCCCTCACGCAGGACGTCGGCCGCGCCTTCCTCGGCATCTATCCGGAACTCGTGCGCAGAAATTTCGCCAAGCCGTGGACCGAGGCCGAGCGCGAGGAGCAACTCGTGCGGCGCGGGCGCTACGTCGAGTTCAACCTGCTGTACGACCGCGGCACTATTTTCGGTTTGCGCACCGGCGGTAACGTCGAGTCGATATTGTCGTCACTGCCGCCGGTGGTGAAATGGCCGTAATGTCGACCAACGCTTTGCTGGAGCTTTAAGCCATGGATCTCGGAATTGCCGGCCGCAAGGCCATTGTCTGCGCGTCGAGCCGCGGGCTCGGCCGCGCCTGCGCCAAGGCGCTGGCCGAAGCCGGCTGCGAGGTGGTGATCAACGGCCGCGACCGCGAGCGTCTCGCCGCCACCGCCGCTGAGCTGAAGGCGACCGGCGCCAGGATCGTGCCGGTCGCCGCCGACGTCGCCACGCCGGACGGGCAAAAAGCGCTGTTCGACGCCTGCCCCGAGCCGGACATTCTGGTCAACAACAATGCCGGCCCGCCTTTCCGCGACTTCCGCGAGCTTGACCGGCAAAAGATGATCGACGGCGTCGTCGCCAACATGATCGTGGCGGTGGAGCTGATCCAGAAATCGATCGACAAGATGGTGGCCCGAAAGTTCGGCCGCATCGTCAACATCACCTCGTCCTCGGTAAAGATGCCGCTCGCCGGCCTCGATCTGTCCTCCGGCGCCCGCGCCGGCCTGACCGCCTTTCTCGCCGGCATCGCGCGTTCGGTGGCCGCCTCCAATGTCACCATCAATTTCCTGCTGCCCGGATCGTTCGCCACCGATCGTTTGCGCTCTTATGTCGAGACGACGATGAAGGCGACCGGCAAAAGCGAGGATGCGGTCATTGCCGAGCGCCTCGAAACCATTCCGGCGCGGCGCGCGGGTGATCCCGACGAGTTCGGCGCCGCATGCGCCTTCCTTTGCTCGGCGCAGGCCGGCTATATCACCGGCCAGAATTTGCTGATCGACGGCGGCGTTTTTCCGGCGGCGTTCTAGGAATAGAAAATATCTGCAACACGGAGATTGCCATGAAGCTCGTGCGTTACGGCGCCCCCGGCCGGGAAAAACCCGGCATGCTCGACGGCCAAGGTCGCATCCGCGATCTATCGAAAATCGTACCGGACATCGCCGGCACGGCGTTGTCGCCGCAAAGCCTCGCCAAATTGCGCAAGCTCAAAGCCGAAAAACTGCCGCTGGTTCGCGGCAATCCGCGGCTTGGCGCGTGCGTCGGTCATGTCGGGAATTTCATCGCCATCGGGCTTAATTACGCCGATCACGCCGCCGAAGCCGGCATGGCGCTGCCGAAAGAGCCGCTCATTTTCAACAAGGCGCCGAGCTGCATTTGCGGGCCGAACGACGCCACCATCACCCCGAAGGATTCGACCAAGCTCGATTACGAGGTCGAGCTCGGCGTCATCATTGGCAGCCGGGCCCGCTACCTCGCCAAGGATAAAGCGATGAACGCGGTCGCCGGCTATTGCGTCGCCAACGACGTGTCCGAGCGCGCCTTCCAGATCGAGCGCTCCGGCCAGTTCTGCAAGGGCAAGGGCTGCGAGACCTTCGGCCCGCTCGGGCCGTGGCTGGTGACCCGCGACGAAATCGCCGACCCGCAGAAGCTCAATATGTGGCTCACGGTCAACGGTGAGAGCCGGCAGAAAGGCAGTACCGGCACCATGGTGTTCGGCGTCGAACATCTCGTCTGGTATTGCTCGCAATTCTTCGTGCTGGAGCCGGGCGACGTGATCGTCACCGGCACGCCGCCCGGCGTCGGCATGGGCATCAAGCCGGAGCCGAAATTCCTCAAGGCTGGCGACACTGTCCGCCTCGGCATCGACGGCCTCGGCGAGCAGCAGCAGAAGGTGGTGAAGTTCAAGGCATGACGCGCAAAGTGCTTCACCCCTCACGCCCCTCCAGCACCGCTTGCGTCGAGATGCGCGACCAGGCCGCGACCTTGGCGCGGAATGCCACATAGGAATTGTGGACCTTGCGCGCGTTGGCGCTCCTTTCCGCGAGTTCGGCCAGTACGTCGGCCGCGGTCGTGCGCGCGGCGGCGACGAGGTCAGCGGGAAAGCTTCGCAGCTGCGTGTGCTCGCGCGTGGTCAGCGTTTGCAGCGCCTCGACGTTGAGGCGTTCCATCTCGGCGAGCGCGAAGGAAGCTTCCGCGGCGCAGGCATGCGTCACCATCGCCTTTAGTTCGGCATCGAGCCCGTTCCACGCCTTGAGCGCGACAATGCACTCGCCGGTGCCGTTCGGCTTGTTGAAGCCGGGGCCGTAATAGAACGGCGCGAAGCGGTAGAGCCCGAGCGCGACGTCGGAACCGGGGCCGACGAATTCGGCGGCGTCGAGCATGCCCGATTGCAGCGCGATCAGGATTTCACCCGGCGACGTGGCCTGCGCGATGGCGCCGAGGCGGCGATAAATCTCGCCGCCCAGCCCGAGCGAGCGGATTTTCAGGCCATGCACATCGTCGCGGCTCCTGAGCTCACGGCGGAACCAGCCGCCCATGCTCACACCGGTATTGCCGCCCATGAACGGCTTTACGCCGAATGGCGCATAGAGGTCGTCCCACAGCTCTTGGCCGCCGCCGGCATCGATCCAGGCGGCATGCTCGCCCGGCAGCAGCCCAAATGGCACGGTGGTGAAGAACGCCGCGGCCGGTTCCTTGCCCTGCCAATAGAACGCGGCGGAATGCCCCATCTCGGCGACGCCGGTTCCGACCGCATCGAGGACTTCGAAAGGAGGCACGATCTCGCCGGCGGCCGACACGGTGATCTCAAGCCGTCCGCCGGAGAGCGCAGCGATGCGGGTGGCAATCCGCTCGGCTGACATGCCGGGGCCGGGGAGCCGCTTCGGCCACGAGGTGACCATGCGCCAGCGCCGCGTCTGCGCGAGCGCCACCGCAGGCGCAGCCGCGCTCAGAAGGCCGGCCGTTCCGCCACGCGCCAGCGCGCGCCGCGTCACCCCGCGCATTGCCCTCTCCCGTCCAGGCCAAAGCTTGTTCTACGTCATTCCGGCCGGCAGCGCGACGGCGATGGAGGACCCGCCGCGGGATAGCGCCTTGCTTGTCCACGGTTTTTCGGACAGAGGTGGCGCCATGAAGCTCGGCTTTTTCACCATGCCGATCCATCCGCTTGACAAGGATTGGCGGCAATCCTTGCGCGAGGACCGCGAGGCGTTCCTCCTTGCCGACAAGCTCGGCTTCGTCGAAGGCTATGTCGGCGAGCACGCCACCGACCGGGCGGAAAACATCACCTCCTGCGCGGTGTTCATCGCCAGTCTCATCGACGCCACCAAGACCATTAAGCTCGGCACCGGCACGATCAACATGCCGAACGCGCACCCGGTGGCGACCGCCTCGCAGATCGCGATGCTTGACCACATGCTCGACGGCCGTTTTATCTTTGGCATCAGCCCGGGCGGATTGCTGTCCGACGCCGAAGCGTTCGGCAATCTCGACAACGACCGCAACGCCATGTTCGTCGAGGCGATCGACGCGGTGCTGGAAATCTGGAAGCGCGAGCCGCCCTATAACATCGAAGGCAAGTTCTGGAACATCAGGATCGAACGGCAGGCGATGCTTGAGGTCGGCCAGGGCTATCTGGCCAAGCCGCTGCAGAAGCCGCATCCGCCGATCGTGGTCACGGTCGTCGCGCCGTTCTCCAAGGGCGTGACCGAGGCCGCGGCGCGCGGCTGGGAGCCGATTTCGGCGAACTTCCTGATGCCCGAATGGGTCAGGAGCCACTGGCTGAAATATGTCGAGGGCTGCGAGCGCGGCGGCCGCAAGGCCGATCCGGCGAACTGGCGCGTAGCCAAAAGCATTTTCGTCGCCGACGACGCGGCGACCGCGAAAGCCTACGTCACCGACGCGAACAGCCCGTACCGGTTCTACTACAGCCAGCTTTTCACCAAGCTGAAGAAAGTTGGCCGCATCGAATTGTTCAAGTCGCGCCGCGACCAGCCGGACAGCGAAGTGACGCTCGACCGGATTTGCGATGAGTTGATCTTCTACGGCACGCCGGACAAGGTGGCCGACGACATTCTGCGATTCCGCGAACGGGTCGGCGATTTCGGCACGCTGCTCTACGCCGGCAAGGACTGGCGCGACCCGGCGCTGGCCAGGCGTTCGATGACGTTGCTGGCCGAGAAGGTGATGCCCAAGGTCAACGCGGCGATCAGAGCATGATCCGGAAAAGTGGACACCGGTTTTCCGAAAAAGATCATGCTCAAACGAAAAATTGAATGAGCCAGCGAGTGGCTAAACCGCGTGTCTTCATTACCCAGCCGGTCGCCGAGAGCGCGATCAAGCGGCTGCGCAAGGTCGCCAGCGTCAAAATCAACCCCGACGCGAGCCGCGTTATCGGAAAGCGGGCACTGATCGCGGCGGTGCGGCGGTGCGATATCCTGTTTTGCCTGCCGCACGACAAGATCGACAGCGACGTGATCGCCGTCAATCCAAAATTACGCATGATCGCGGCGATGTCGGTCTCGCCCTCGCATATCGACGTGGCCGAAGCGACCGCGCCGCGCATCCCGGTGACCGTGATCCCGGTGCTGCAAACCGAAACCACCGCCGATCTCTGTTTCGGCCTGATGATCGCGGCGGCGCGGCGGATACTCGAAGGCGACCGGCTGGTACGCGCCGGCAAGTTCCCCGGCGCGCAATCGTCCTACCTGCTCGGCGCGCTGGTACACGGCAAGACGCTCGGGCTGATCGGCGGCGGCGGCGCTATCGGCAAGGCGGTGGCGCGGCGCGCCCGCGGCTTCGACATGCGCGTGCTGTACTGGACGCCGCACCGAAAGCCCGCGCGCGAGGAGCGCGAAGCCGGGCTGATCTACACGCCGCTCGACCGGCTGCTGCGCCAATCCGATTTCGTCTCGCTGCATTCGCCGCTCAACAAGCAAACGCGCCACCAGATCGGCTCGCGCGAATTCCAGCTGATGAAAAAGACCGGCTATTTCATCAACACCGCGCGCGGCCCGGTGGTCGACGAGGCGGCGCTGACGCGCGCTCTGAAAGCCAAGCAAATCGCCGGCGCTGGTCTCGACGTGTTCGAGTTCGAGCCGAAGGTCAGCAAGGAACTGCGCGCGTTGCCGAACGTGGTACTCACACCGCATCTCGGCAGCGCGGTCGGCGAGCCGCGCGAAGCCATGGCGCATCTCGTCACCGACCGGATCCTTGCTTTCCTCGCCGGCAAGAAGCTTGAAAACTGCGTCAATCCGCAGGTGTTTGCGCTATGATGTGCGGTCGCATCATTTGATCGCTTGCGGATTGAGCGGCGAGCCGGTGCCGCCGGTGATGATCAGCGGCGAACCGCAGAAGAAGAATTCGTAGATGCCGTCGGCGTCGCAATCCTCGGCCAGCTCCTTGACGTAGAACATCTCGCCCATGGTCAGCCCCATGGCGGGAATGACAACCCAGTGCCACGGCTGGTTCACTTCCGTCGTTTCGTTCGGCCGCACCTCGACGCCCCAGGTATCGGAGCAGATCGCGGCGATCTCCTTATCCTGGCACCAATAGCAATTCTCGAACCGCACGCCTGGGGCCGGGCCGCCGGCATATGTGCCCCAGTTCTTCTCCGATAGGCAGCGTTCCATCTGGCCGGTGCGCAGGATGACGAAGTCACCGCGCCTTATTTGGACATTCTGGTCCTTGGCGCATTTGTCGAGTTCCTCATTCGATATCGCTTCGCCGTCGTTGAGCCAGGGCACGCCGCGATAGCGCGCAACGTCGAGCAGCACGCCGCGGCCGACCATCTTGTTCTTGGAATGCTCGATGCCGAGCTTGCCGAGGCCGTTGCAATCGACTTCGCGCGCGTCGAAGCCGTTATACATCTTGTCTTCGTAGAAGATGTGGCCGAGCGAATCCCAATGGGTTGCACACTGCACGGGAAGGTTGATGGCGTCGTCGGCGTAGCGAATGTTCGGCACCTTGTCCTGCCGTCCAGCAACCGCGTCGGTCCCGGTCGCCAGCATGGTGTGGATCGGATTCCAGCGGCCGCCGAACAGGCCGGTCTGCGGACCGCTCCGATCGAGCGGGATGCCGAGTGCGAACACCTTGCCGATCCGGATCAGGCCGGCCGCCCTGACGATATCCTCGGGCGTGACATGGTTGAGCGTGCCGATCTGATCGTCCGCACCCCAACGGCCCCAATTCTTGAGCTTCTCGGTCGCCTCGGCGATCGCCTTCCTCCCGACGGTGATATTCATCGGCACGCTTCCTTCCCGGCTGTCCGCAACTACCCTTGCCAGATTCCGCAATGATGGGCGAGAAAGCAAGGCGCGGCTTGCTTCGGTTGTTCGGCGCGCAGCGTCGCCGGAGTGTTGCCATAAAGGTGCGTTCATTGTGGAAAAAGCACCCGCCCGGCAGCCCGCCATTGCAGCGCCGAATCGCTCCAATCGCTCCGAAGACTAAGTTGCGCTATTGAGTTTGCGCTATTGAGGATAGAGCACGTTCGAACCATTCGGAGAGGACTTCATGATGTCGCTTGGTGACACTGGACTTGCCGGCACGCGGTTAATGCGCTCGCTGCCGGCCATGGTGCTGGCCTTCTCGCTCTTGGCGCTTTCGACCGGCACCAGCGCTGCGGAGGCCGCGCGCGATCATGTTTATCTGCTGCGCGGCGCATTCAACATTTTCTCGCTGGGCATGGACGAGTTGGCGGAGAAACTGGGGCGACAGGGCGTTACCTGCACGGTCTCCAATTACCTGTCCTGGTCGTCGCTCGCCGACGAAGCCGCCGCGGAGTACAAAAGCGGGCGGACGCGGGCGATCATTCTGGTCGGCCACTCCTCCGGCGCAATCGCCGTCACCGAAATGGCGGCACGGCTCGGCCAGCTCGGCGTACCGGTCAGGCTGGCGATCGGCCTCGATCCGACTTCGCCCATGACGGCCTCGGGCCACATCGATCGCTACATCAACTATTACATTGCCGGCGGAATGGGAAACGCCGTTCGTCCGGGCCCGCATTTTACCGGCGTCGTGCAGAATATCGACGTGGAGAAAAACAGCGCGCTCAATCATTTCAATATCGATAAGAATCACGCGCTGCAGGAACGCATCCTTGGGGAGATTCGCGCCGCATTGTAGGCGCCATGAAATGAAACCCGCGCAGGTCACAGCGCTCCTCGTCGCGGCGTTTCTTTCCAGCATCGCTCTCGGCGGCGCGCCCGGCCCGGTGGCGGCGGAGCCGCTGGAGACGGCCGACCAGCACCCGGACTTGCAGGTCCCGACCGAGCAGCGGGCCCGCGTCTACCTGTTCCGCGGCTTCGCCGGCGTGGTGTTTTCTCGCGGCATGGACACGCTCGCGGAACGGATCGAGCAGGCGGGTTTCAGCGCCACGGTAAACGAGGCGGTGATGTGCCCGGTCATCGCCAAGGATGCGATCCGCGATTATCGCGCCAACCCCGCTCCGATCGTCGCCATCGGCCATTCGGTCGGCGCCGCATGCGCGCTGGCATTCGCGAAAATGCTCGGCGCCGAAAATATATCAGTCAGTCTCCTAGTAACCACCGATCCAAACCGGATCGCGCAGGATGTGCCGCTCAATGTCGCGCGCTACATCAACATTTTTCAGTCGAACAGCGTTTTGGGCGGCCGCGACGTGCAGCCGGCGAAGGGTTTTTCGGGCCACTTCGCCAGTTACGATCTGATCGAGCATGGCGATATCAATCACCTGAACATCGAGAAGCAGGAATCCATCCATGATCAGGTGCTGACCAAGATTCAGCAACTGCCGGCAAGGACGACGAAGGCCGAAGGCGAGACGGCGCCCATTCGCCTCGTGGTGCCGGCCGACTCGGCGATCGAACTGTGGGACAGCGGCATGCCGGTGGCGGTCCATCACGGCGACACCCTGCAAAGTATTGCCGCGCTTTATCAGGTCCCGCTGTGGTCGCTGACCCAGATCAACCGGATTTCGGACACCAAGCCGCTTTCGCCCGGCCAGCGCGTCATCGTCCCGCGCCACGTCGTTGCGCTCGCGGCGACGAGCACCGGCACGCTGACCGGTCAGGCGCCCGCCAGACAGTAAGCGGCCAGCCGGGCCTCGGCCTAACGGCGATGCGGGAAGGGCAGCAGCATCGGCACGCGGCGGCAGTAGGCGGCGTAATCGTCCGCGCCGAGTTCAACCATCAGGAAGCGTTCCTCGGTGCGAGCCTTCAGCCATAGCCCGAAAATGACGAGAGCCGAGCCGATCAGCGCCGTCACTGTTCCTTCGGCGGCAGCCGTCGCGAATAACCCGGTGATCAAGCCAGTGTAGATCGGATGGCGCACGAGGCCGTAAGGGCCGTCGTCGATGATCCGGTGGTCCTCCTTGCGCGTGATCGCGCTTGACCAGAGACGCCCGAGATGGATTCGCGCCCACCAGGCGAAGGCGAGGCCCGCCAGTTGCAGACCGGCAAATGCATAGACCCCGGCATCGCCCACGTCCCAGAGCCGCTTTTCGGCCAGTACCCGCGCCGTCCACGGCACAAGCAGAATGCCGCCGGCAATCATGCCGGCGCGGTAGGCCCATGATTCCACGGTGCCGACGCGCCGTTGCGTGCGGCCCGACCAGAACGAGGCCGCGACCCAGCTGATCAGCCATATAAGCCAGATGAGATCGAGCGTTGCGCGTGGGTCAATAGTCACGAGCCCGATATCTCCACTTCAAACGGGCCGGATTTGATCCGCAGCCCGGCGGCAAATGCTGCGTCAAAATTCGCTTTTGTATGACGCGGCGGGCTCATAATAGGGTTTTTTGGAATCCGTCAGAAAAGAAGCAACGACCTCCCGCAGCGCCGGCTCGATCGGACGCGGCGCATAGCCGAGCTCACGCCGCGACAGCTCGATCGACAGCGGTCTTGAGCGGGACGCAATCCGCACGCCCTCGACGGTCGCCGCCGGCGGCCGGCGCGTCACGCGATCGGCCATGAACTCCATGACAGCGGCGGTCATTTGGGCAAAGCCGGCAGGTACGGGAACACGCAACGCCTCACGGCCGCTGATCGCGCCGATGGTGGCGAGCAGCTTGCCAAGGGTGACGTCCTCGCCGCCGAGAATATAGCGCCGCCCGACTTGGCCGCGCTCCATCGCAAGCAGGAGGCCGGCGGCGACATCGCGCACGTCGACCAGATTCAAAACGAAATCGAAGTAGACTTGAACGCGCCGGCGTAGAAAATATCGCACCATCTCGGTCGGCGGCGTCAGGTTGCGGTGCGGTCCGATCGGCATGGTCGGATTGGCGACCACGACGGGAAATCCGGACGCCGCCGCCCGCAAGGCGCACTGCTCAGCGAGCATTTTCGAGCGGGTGTAAGCGCCCGGCATGTCGTCAGGCGTCGTGCTGACGCTTTCGGTAATGACAGCCTCTTTGTTCGAGCGGCCGAACAGAATGGACTCGGTCGAGCAATGCAGGAAGCGCGAAACGCCGCGCTCGCGCGCGGCGGCAAGCACGGTCTCGGTGCCACGGCAATTGACGGCCTGGAAGTCACCCTTGTTCGGCATCCACATGCCGGGCAAGGCGGCAAGATGATAGACCCTGTCGACGTCGTCGAGGGCCGCCCGCAGCAGCGTCGGGTCGAGCACGGACCCTTGCAGATATTGCGCTCCCGCCGGGCAGGATGCCGGCGATCGAAGATCGAGAATGCGCACGCGTTCGCCGCGCGCAAGCAGTGCCGCCGCCAGGTGCTGCCCGACAAAACCGCCGCCGCCCGTCACCAGCGTGCAGGTCACGGACGCTGGCCCACATCGGCCCGGCCGTCGCCCGGATAGGGCGGAGAGCCGCGAGGAACCGGCCGTAGCGATGTTCGCACAATCGCCGCCAGATCCGGCCGCAAGCCGAGCATGATGAAAAGCTTGGCGAAAACATACATCGGACTGATCAGCATATGCAGTGGATTATCGAGCACCGACGGCCGTTTACCTTCGAACACCTGGTGCCCGACAATTTGCAGGGCCCAGCCAAGGACGAACAGCCAGACGGCGATGATCCACATCACGGTAACGCTGACATGATCCGCAATCGCCGCGGCGATCAACAGAAGCGGAATAGCGGTGACTACAATGGCCAATCCGATCGCGACATCCCATACGATCCACAAGACCAGCGCCGGGAGGACCAGAAGCGGCGCCGCGCTGGTTTGAAAGCCGAAGATCGTGACCGGCACAAGACAGAGAGGTAGCACGACGGCAACGAATAGAATCGGATTGCCAATGATGTGCATCACGCCATTGACCTGATCGCGGTGAGAATCCGCGTACGAAGCAAGCTCTCGCCGAAAGATCGCCCTCATGCCCGCTTCCGTTTTATTGGAACGTCACCACTCCGAAGCCAGCAGGAATGGTGCCCGCCCCTTGATTGCTTCGCCCGGTGCAGGCGCAAGGTAGACTTGAGAGGGCGCACAGGTCAAACGCGGTGCGCGACCTGGAGAGGCTCAGGCCTCGGCATCCGCAAGTTGCGGCACCGAAGCGGGCGCGTCCGCCGGCTTTTTCGGCTCAAGCGCGGCCGCGACCGCTTCCTCGACGCGTTCGAGCCAGATGAATTCGACCTCGCCGCGCGCTATCTCGGGAATGTCGTCGTAATCCTTGCGGTTGCGCGCCGGCAGCATGATGCGTCTGATGCCGGCGCGGTGGGCGCCGACCACCTTCTCCTTGATGCCGCCGACCGGCAGCACCAGACCGCGCAGGCTGATCTCGCCGGTCATGGCGGTATCGCTGCGCACGGTGCGCTCGGTCATCAGCGAGACCAGCGCCATGAACATGGCGACGCCGGCGCTCGGCCCGTCCTTTGGGATCGCGCCCGCCGGAACGTGAACGTGGATGTCGCTCTTCTCGAAGCGGCTGGCGTCGATGCCGAGCGCGGCGGCGCGGTTTTTGACGATGGAGAGCGCGGCCTGTGCGCTTTCCTTCATCACATCGCCGAGCTGGCCGGTGAGGATCAGCCGTCCAGAACCGGGAATGCGCGTCGCCTCGATGAACAGGATATCGCCGCCGACCGGCGTCCAGGCCAGCCCGGTCGCCACGCCCGGCACGCTCAGCCGCATCGCCACTTCGTTCTCGAACAGCGGCGCGCCAAGAATGGCGACGAGATCGCCGCGGGTAATGCGGATCGGTCCGCTTTGCCCTTCGGCAATGCGTACGGCAGCGTGGCGCAAAGCTTGCCCGATCAGCCGTTCGAGGCTGCGCACGCCTGCTTCACGCGTGTAATTCTGGATGATGTCGTGCAGCGCATCATCGGCGAGTTCGACCTGGCCGGCTTTGAGCCCGTTCGCTTCCATTTGCCGCTTCACCAGATAGCGGTGCGCGATTTCCATCTTCTCGTCGGCGGTGTAGCCGGCAAGGCTGATGATCTCCATGCGGTCGCGCAATGGACCGGGAATGGTGTCGAGCATGTTGGCGGTGGTGATGAACACCACCCGGCTCAAATCGAACGGCACGGCGAGATAGTTGTCGCGAAACGTGTTGTTCTGCTCGGGGTCGAGCACTTCGAGCAGCGCCGCGCCCGGATCGCCCTGGATGCCGGCGCCGAGCTTGTCGATCTCGTCGAGCATCATCACGCAATCGCGCGAGCCGGTCTTGCGGATCGCCTGGATGATGTTGCCGGGCAGCGCGCCGATATAGGTCCGGCGATGGCCGCGGATTTCCGCTTCGTCGTGCACGCCGCCGAGGCTCACGCGCACGAATTTGCGGCCCATGGCGCGCGCGATCGACTGGCCGAGCGAGGTCTTGCCGACGCCGGGCGGCCCGACGAAGCAGAGAATCGGCGCCTTGCCCTGCGGCGCGAGCTTGCGCACGGCGAGATATTCGATGATCCGCCGCTTGATCTTGTCGAGGTCGTAGTGGTCGTCGTCGAGGATGCGCCGCGCCTGCGCGATGTCGATCGGCTTCTCCTCGGGCAACGACCAGGGCAGCTCGATCAGCCAGTCGAGATAGGTCCGCACCATGCCGTATTCGCCGGCAGCCTCCGGCATGCGCTGCAGACGGCGCAATTCCTTGCGTGCCTGATCCTCGACCTCCTTCGGCATTTTGGCGTTGCTGATCGCCCTGTCGAGCTCGGCGATCTCGGCAGCCTTGCCTTCTTCACCCTCGCCGAGCTGGCGCTGAATCGCGGCCATCTGCTCGCGCAGCAGCACCTCGCGCTGACGCTCGTCGAGCGCGGCCTTGGTCTGCCGGCCGATCTCCTGCGAGAGCCGCAACACCTCGATGCGGTGGGCAAGCAGCCGCAAGACCTTGTCCATGCGCGCGGACAGGTCGATGGTCTCGAGGATCTCCTGCTTTTCCTCCGGCTTCACGTCCATATACGCGACGGCCAGATCGGCGAGCGCCGCCGGCGTTTCGATCGACTGGATCGCCGCGAGCAGATGGGGCGGCGCCTGCGGCAACAGCTGGACCGCTTCCAGCGTCTGTGTGCGCAGATTGACGAAGCGCGCCTCCACCTCCGGACCGCTGGTTTGCGGCTCGGGGATTTGCAGCACGCGCGCGACGAGGAACGGCCAGCCGCTCAGATATTCGACGACCTGGAAGCGTTGCTCGCCCTGGCAGACAAGATGATGCGAACCGTCCGGCCCGGTGATGTAGCGCACGATATTGGCGAGCGTGCCCACGCGATGCATGTCGTTCGCGGTCGGTTCGGCGACCTCGGCATCACGTTGCATCAGGATGCCGACCTGGCGCTGGTCGCGCACCGCCTGTTGCGCGGCGGCGATCGACTTCGGCCGGCCAAGCGTGACCGGCAGCACCAAACCGGGAAACAGCACAGTGTTGCGCACCGGCACGATGATGAGCGCGTCGGACGGCAACGGCGGTAGCGAGGGCTGCACGCCGGCTTCGGCGGGACCGTTGTTGGGGCGCATTTCGATCTCAGCCACGGCTCGCCCCCATTTTTTGCAAGGTGATGACCAGGCAACCGTCGGCGACGGCGCGGCGCACATCTGTGCTGTAGCGTCCGGCCGGCAGCCGGACCCGCCGGTAAAAGCGGCCCTGCGGCAGTTCGAGCCGGTGAATGACAGCGGTGCGCAACAACGACGGGTAGGAACGCGCGCCGGCGATCACTAGATCGCCGTCCTCGATGACCGCCTCGACGGTATCGGCGGCGACGCCGGGCAGAGCGATCAACGCCAAAACTTCCGACGGGGTCTCCAGAATATCGATCGGCGGCTCCCAGGCCGGCTGCCGCTCGCGCGTACCCGCCGGCCGGAAGACCTCGCGATGCATGCGCTCGGCGCGCGCGAGCATCTCGCACGCCTCTGACCACATCCAGTCGCGGGCCATATCGCGGGCCATGGGACATTCCCTCCAGCTTCGGGTGGAATATGTGTGCAGCCGGTGAGCCAAATTCAACGCCCGGCCGTATATGCCGGTAAGGCCTTGGCGCTTGAACCGGGCCTTTGGCCGGTGTTGGCCGGCTGAGGATGACCGGCGTGCAGGCGACGAAGCCCGGAAAGCGGAGCGACATCATGCGCGTTTTTGTGTTTCTGATCGCATGTTTAGTTGGCGCCGCGACACTGGCCCGCGCTGCGGACGATGTCGCCGCCGCGCAGTCCGTGATCCGGTTGCAGGAAGAGGCTTTTGGCCGCGACGACGCAGCGGCGGCTTACGACTTTGCCGCTCCTTCCATCAAAAGCTGGTACCGGACGCCGGACACTTTCATGTACATGGTCCGCAACGGCTACGCGCCGGTCTATCGTAACCGGAGTTTCGAGTTCGGCGAGGCGAAGATCGCGGACGGCAAGATCGTGCAGGAAGTCCACATCATCGATACGGACGGCGCGGCGTGGGAAGCAATCTACACGCTCGAGCCGCAGGACGATGGAAGTCTCAAAATCAGCGCCTGTGTCCTGAAGAAGGCGGTCATTTCCTGACCGGGTGGATTGCCTGATGCGCTAACGCGAAAAAAATCGGCGGCCGAAATGACCGCCGACCTTGTGCTGTGTGTTACGCGCCTTATTGCGCGAGCGGCTAGGCGGCCGCCGCGCGTCCTTTCCAGAGCTGCTTGCTTGCCAGCGCGGCGCCTTCCGACAGCGCCTTGAGCTTCGCCCAGGCGATCTGCGGATGCACGCGGCCGCCGAGCCCGCAATCGGTCGAGGCGATGACGTTTTCCGGTCCGACCACTTCCGCGAAACGAATGATGCGGTCGGCGACGATCTCGGGGTGCTCGATCAGATTGGTCGAGTGGGTGACGACGCCGGGCAGGATTTTTTTGCCGGCGGGCAGCTTGATGTCTTTCCATATCTTCCACTCGTGCTCGTGGCGGGCGTTAGCCGCCTCGAACGAGTAGTAGTCGGCGTTAACGGCCAGCATCAGGTCCACGAGGTGCTTCATCGGAATGTCGGTGGTATGCGGACCGTGCCAGCTGCCCCAGCAGAGATGGAAGCGGATTTTGCTGGGCGGCAGCCCTTTGATTGCGTGGTTGACCGCGTCGATCTGCATCTTGGTATAACGGCGATAGCCTTCGACGTTCGGTTCGTTCTTCTGCTGATCCCAGTTCTCACCGATCGCCGGATCGTCGAGCTGGACGGTCAGGCCGGCGTCGATGATCGCCTTGTACTCATCGTGCATGGCGTCGGCGCAGGCGTACAACAGTTCCTCTTCGCTCTTGTAATACTCGTTCGGCATGCGCGCGCAGCTCGCCGGTGCGATTGCATTCATCCACGCTCCTTCGGTCGACAGCCCCGCCGCCTTGAGACCGGCCTTGAAGTTGGCGATGTCGCGCTGGATCAAATCCTGGCCCTTGTACTTGATCGGTCCGTTAACCAGCGGGCTGTGGTTGGTCATGAACTGCTCGGGTAGACCGCAGCCGGATTGGGGGTCGAGATAGGCCTCTTGGAATTTGGCCATGTCGCGACGCTCGCCCCAGTCGCCGACGACGAAATCCTTTGGCGCCATCGGCGTCTTGGTGTGCGCCGAGAGCTTGGTGAACCAGAGCCCTTGCTGAACGACCTCGACACCGGCGAGGCGCCGGATCACATACGACCACCAAGCGCCGTAATCGTAGGCCCATCCCACGGTGTGACCGAGCTCGCCGTCGTTGATGAGATCGACGCCGGCCTCTCTCTGCTTGTGCACGACTTCGGCCACCGAACCCTTGAGCTCGCGGTCGAAAGCGGCCTCGTCGAACTTCTCGCCCAAGGTGTTCTTCTGGCTCAATTCGAGCAGCTTCGCCGGGCGCGGCAGGCTGCCGACATGCGTTGTCAGGATTCGGTTAGCCATCTAGGTCCTCCCCAATGTTTGAATCTTATGAACGTTGCATCGAGCAGAGCGCCGTGCACCGCCCGACGCTGTCGCGCCAAGGCTATCAAAATCAGTTCGCCGTCCACAAGGCGGGGCGCGATCGGGCGCGCGCCGTTGGGCAATTGCCCCACGCCCATTGCGGGATTTCAGGATGCCCGCGCGCTGTGAACGCCTTCGGCAAGCGCGCGGACAAGCTCGGCGACCGCGGCCACCGACTTCGGCGTCGACTTGCCGCCGCGACCGAGACTATCACGCACGGTTTCGACCAGCGCCGAGCCGACCACGACACCGTCGGCCCCTTGCGCAATCGCCCGCGCCTGCGCGGCGGTGCGCACGCCAAAGCCGACGCAAACCGGCAATTTGGTGTGCCGTTTAATGCCCGCGACCGCCGCCGCGACCTTACCGGTATCCGGCGCGGCGGTGCCGGTGATGCCGGTGATCGAGACGTAATAGACAAAGCCCGACGTATTCGCGAGCACCGCCGGTAAGCGCTTATCGTCGGTGGTCGGGGTGGCGAGGCGGATGAAGTTAAAGCCGGCCTTGAGCGCCGGCAGGCACAGCTCTTCGTCTTCTTCCGGCGGCAGATCGACGACGATCAGCCCGTCGACACCGGCGGCGTTCGCATCCGCCAGAAATTTATCGACACCGTAGATGTAGATCGGATTGTAATAGCCCATCAGCACCAGCGGCGTCGCATCGTCGCCGCGGCGGAATTCGCGCACCAGCGCAAGCGTCTTTTTCATGGTCTGCCCGGAGGCCAGCGCGCGCAGGCCTGCCGCCTGGATCGCCGGACCGTCGGCCATCGGATCGGTGAACGGCATGCCGAGCTCGATAACGTCGGCGCCGGCTTGCGGCAGCGCCTTGAGGACGCCGAGCGATGTGGCTTCGTCGGGATCGCCGGCCATGACGAAGGTCACCAGCGCCGCGCGGCTCTCCGCCTTGAGCGCGGCGAAGCGGCGATCGATGCGCGTGGTCATGACGTTTTGCTTTGCAGATGCCGCGCCACCGAATCGA
>Ga0181525_10000060_pt1 | contig 96096 bp, 94 predicted proteins | sample PEATcosm2014_Bin_48_FD_121100 | JGI IMG/M metagenome (GOLD analysis project Ga0181525, IMG submission 121100) | Peatland microbial communities from MTU Mesocosm Facility, Houghton, MI, USA - PEATcosm2014_Bin06_10_metaG | ecosystem: Environmental > Terrestrial > Soil > Wetlands > Peat | place...
CACCTCATCATGATCTATGCGATGGGCGCCGCGGCCTTCTACATCTACGTCGAGCATATGCATAACGTCACCGCGCTCGAATGGCTGACGGTGCCGCTGACCTTTCTGTTCACCAATCTGTTCGAATGGGCGGTGCATAAATTCGTCATGCATCGGCCCGTCAACATCAAAGGCCTGCGCGCGATCTACGAGCGGCACACGCTCAACCATCATCAGTTCTTCAGCGACGAGGAGATGCGCTTCCGCGACCATAAGGACTGGCGCGTGACTTTGTTCCCGCCCTACGCGCTGGTGGTGTTCATCCTGATGTCGATCCCGGCCGCCGCTATTCTCGGCAGCATCTTCACGCCGAACGTCGGTTGGCTGTTCATGTCGACGACGACCGGCATGTATCTGATCTACGAATTCATGCACTTTTGCTGCCACGTCGACGAAAACGTTTTCGTGCGCCATTTCCCGTTCGTCAATACGCTGCGGCGGCATCACACCGCCCACCACAACGCGCGGCTGATGATGGAGGTCAACATGAACCTGACCTTCCCGATCGCCGACTGGCTGTTCGGGACGTCAGACCTCGACCGCGGGCTCATCGGCACGCTGCTCAACGGCTACGACACGCGGTTCCTGAAGAAGAGCCTGCGCGGGCGGCCGCGATTGCCGGACGAAGTGGCGGCGGTACCCGTCGGCACCAACTAAGACCGCGCTCCGGAGATTCCCGTGCCGAGCGACGTCAAAGGCATTCTCTCCGCCATTGTGCTGATCGTCGCTGCGGTGCTGGCGTTCTGGAGCGGATCGCCCATTCGCCACGACTTCTCGATCTTTATCATGGTCGTTGCGGTCCTGATGGTCGCGGCGATGTGGGTGTTCCCGGAAGCGGGCGTGAAGAAGGGCGAAGCGAAGCGGGTGAAGTAAACCCGCGCTTCGCAATCGTTTTATGCGGCCGAATTCCGCGCGACGCCGATCAGCCGGTCCAACTTGTCGCGATCCTGCCTAAGCGGCTCGCTCAAGCCGTCATAGGTGATGCGGCCGCGGTCCATCACCACGATGCGCGGCGAAAGATCGAACGCCAGCCGCGTATTCTGCTCGACCAGCACCAGAGTCAGTCCCTGCGCATCGGCGAGGTGCCGGACCGCCCGCGTCAGCTCCTCGACGATCACCGGCGCCAGCCCTTCCGACGGCTCGTCCATCAGAATAACCGCCGGATTGCCTACCAGCGCGCGCGCGATTGCCAGCATCTGCTGTTCGCCACCGGACAATTGCCCACCCCGATTCCGCTGCCGCTCCGTGAGCTTGGGAAACAGTTCGAACACCGAGGCGATCGTCCATGGTCCCGGCCGTGCCGCGACTTCGAGATTCTCGCGTAACGTCAGGGAAGGAAATATCTCGCGTTCCTGCGGCACGTAGCCCAGTCCGGCCGCCACCCGCCGGTGCGGCGCGAGCCGCGCCATGTCCCGGCCGTACAGGTAGATGCCGCCGCGGTGCAGCGTGTTGTGGCCCATGATGGTGGAAAGGAGCGTGGTCTTGCCGACGCCGTTTCGCCCGATGATCGCCAGCGTCTCACCCGGTTGGACGGTGAGCTGCACATTCTCGATGATGACGGTTTCGCCGTAGCCGCCGGACACCGCGTCGAGCCTGAGTGCCGATCCAGGGTCAGCCACGGCCCGTCTCCTGTCTTTCGCCGAGATAGACCGCGCGCACGCGCGGGTCGGCAGAAATCTCGTCCGGCGTGCCTTCGGTCAGCACCGCGCCGGCGACCAGCACGGTGATCCGGTCGGCAAAGCGGAATACCACATCCATGTCGTGCTCGATGATCAGCACGGTGATGCCCGGATCGAGCCGCGAGATGACGTCGAGGATCAGGTGGCTTTCCGAGGACGGCACGCCCGCCGCGGGCTCGTCGAGCAGCAGAAGTTTCGGCTGCTGCGCCAGCGCGATGGCGATTTCGACCAGACGCTGCCGGCCGTAGGGCAATTCGCGCACCGGCCGGCAGGCCTCGGCGAGGAGCGCCAGCGACTGCAGGTGATCGAGCGCCTCCTCGATCACCGCGGTTTCGCTGCCGGCGGGCCGCCATAACCGGTTGCAGGCCCCGGTCCGTTCGCCGATCGCCAGATAGACGTTTTCGAGCACGGTGAGGCTGCGGAAAAGCTGGTTGACCTGGAAGGTGCGCGCGATGCCGCGGCGGGTACGTGCGGACTGCGACAGCGAGGTAATCTCGTCGCCCTCAAGCAGGACATTGCCGGCAGATGCCCGTACCCGTCCGGTGATCAGATTGACCAGGGTGGTTTTGCCGGCGCCATTAGGCCCGATCAGCGCATGCCGCGCGCCGCGGGGCAGAGTAAGGTTGATGTCGTTGGCGACTTCAATGGCGCCGAAATTCTTTCGCAGGTTGCGGATTTCGAGAGCGGCCGCGGTCATGGCTCGGTTCTCCACCGCCACAGCCGGCCGAAGTTCAAAAATTTCGTGAACATCCCGCGCCGTGCGAACAAAACCATGCCGATCAGCAAAAGGCCGATGCCGAACTGCCAGAATTCGGGGCTCGCTTTGGCCAGCTCGTTTTGCAGGACCATGTAGAGAACCGCGCCGATGAAGGCGCCGTAAAGCCATCCGGCGCCGCCGAGGATGAGCATAATCAGCACCGCGGCCGACTGATCGAAATCAAACACGCCAAGCGTGACGAAGGTGTTGGTCTGGGCAAACAGGGCGCCGGCGATGCCGGCAATGCCGGCCGAGATGGTGTAGGCGACGACCAGCCGCCAATGCACCGGCGAGCCGAGCGCATTCATGCGGCCGACATTTTCCCGGATACCGATCAGCGCCTGCCCGAACGGCGAATAGACGATCCGCCGGACGAAATAAAAGACGATCAGCAACACGCCGAGGCAGTACAGATAGTAGGTATGGCCGTAGATATCGTAGTCGAATCGGCCAAACAACGGCGCGATGTTCACGCCCGGAATGCCGTCATAGCCGCCGGTGAAGTCGCGAAACAGATTGCCCAATTGCTGCAGCATGATGGTGATCGCCAGCGTGAGCACCAGGAATGCGAGACCTCGGTAGTGGAGGAGCAGCCAGCCGGAAAAAAAGCCGGCTATGGCGGCGATCAGCGCACCGCAGGCGAGTCCGGAAATCGGTTCGTTCCAGCCGAGATCAGTGATCAGGAGCGACGCGCCATAGGCGCCCAGCCCAAAGAAGGCCGCATGGCCGAGCGTGACGATTCCGGCGTAGCCAAGAATCAAATCGAGCGACAGCGCCAACAAAATCATGATCAACGTCTGGCCGCCCAGGACCATTTGGCTCGGAAAAATGAAAAAGGCGGCGATGGCGGCGATCCACGGCAGCGCTTCGACGGGGCGAAATCGGCTGCGCCGCGCCAGGAACTTAACACCGCGCGCGCGTTCGGCCGCGGTCTCGCTATCTCGCGCGGCCGGTCGGGATTTACTCACGTCCATAAAGCCCCGCCGGCTTGATCAGAAGGATCAGCACCGCGACGGCGTAGATGGCAAAGGTGCCGGCGTCGGCAAACAGATATTTGCCGGCGGTGTCGGCCATGCCGAGCACGAGCGCGCCGGCCAGCGTGCCCCACAGGCTGCCGGAGCCGCCGACTGCGACAACCAGCAGAAAGAAAACGAGATAAATGATGGCAAAGCTCGGCGTGAGGCCGAGCAGCTGAATGGCGAGCCCGCCGCCAAGCGCGGCCAGCCCGCTGCCGACCGCGAAAGTGACGGTGAACAACAGATCGACATTGATGCCGACCGATTGCGCCATGCGCCGGTTATCGACCGAGGCGCGGATCTTGGCGCCGAAATTGGTGCGCTCGAAGCCATACCAGAGCGCGGCAATCAGCGCCGCACCGACGACGATAAGAAACACGCGGTAGGTCGGGAAACTCCGCGCGCCAAGATGAACTTCGCCCAGGAGGTAATCCGGAATCCGGATTCCGTGCGGCAGCGGCCCGTAGAAATAGGTGTAGGTCGCGATCGCCATGAAGGTCAGCCCGATCGTCATCAGCACCTGGTCGAGTTCGCCGGCGCCGTACAGCCGCGCATAGAGCGCGCGCTCGAACAACACGCTGGCGCAACCGACAACGATGAAAGTGATGACGAGCGCGGCAGCGAACGGCACACCCCAGTCGCCCATGACGGTCAAGACCAGGTATCCGCCAGCCATCGCAAACGCGCCGTGCGCCAGATTGACGAAGCCCATCAGGCCCATCGTCACCGACAGACCGACCGACACGATGAAAAGGAACATCGCCCAGGCCAGGCCATCGAACAGAATGCTGACGATGGTGTTGACCATGGGCAACACGATTCGACCCCAGCCTTAATGCAACGGCCGCGGCGAGGATACCCGCCACGGCCGCCGGCGCAAATGCCGATGGCGCCTGGGTCGCGCGCGCTTTTACGAACCCGATCCGCAGCGGCCGAGCTTGAGGACCTTGCACTCGTCCTTCACCGCCGGGTAGGTCTCCAGCACTTTGACGCCGAGTTTACCGCCGGGCTCCTTGACGACTTCCTCGGCGCGCTCGGGCTGAATCACGTCGCGCGTTTGCGAATCGATTTCGATCGGGCCGCGGAAGCCTTCGTGCTTCCAGCCTTTGAGCGCTTCGATCACCTTGGCGCCGTCGTCGAGATCTCCGTGCAGCGTGTTGATGACATGGAAGATGCCCGCCATCGTGTCCATCGAGGCCGCCGACATGAAATCGGGATACGAATTCTGGCCATAGACCTCATGCCAGACTTTCACGAAATCCTTGTTGCCGGGCGTATCGAGATCGTCGGCATAGCTCGACATCACGACCAGGCCGATGGCGGCGTCGCTCATATGCGCGAGCTCGTAATCGGGAATGAGGTCCATCGGACCGATCAGCCGAACGCCGGCCTGACGCATGTTGAGGTCGCCATAGGTCTTCATCACGCCGCCGGCATGCGAGCCTGAGGGGACGAACACGTAGAAGCAATCGGGATGCTCATCCTTCACGCGCTGAAAGAACGGCGTGAAATCCGGTACCGGCCCGGGCGGACCGAAGCGGATTTCGTCGATGACCTTGCCGCCGGCTTTCTCGAAAGCGGTCTTGAAGGCGAGCGTGGAGTCCTGGCCAGGCGGGAAGTCGGTAAAACCGGCAGCGGCGGTTTTGCAGCCGAGCTTCGTCGCCGCGTAAGTCCCCATCGGGTAGGCCGGGTCCCACATGCTGAACGAGAAGCGGACGATGTAAGGAGATAAAGTGGTGATCCACGCCGTTCCGGCGTTGGCGATCAGCATCGGAATTTTGGTTTGAGTCGCCAGCGGCGCCGCGGCTATTGCGCTCGGCGAGAAAACGAAGCCGGCGAGCAGCTTCACCTTGTCGTTGGTGATCAGCTCGGTGACCACCGTCCTGGCGTTGGCGCCGGACGGCGGACCTTCGTCGCGCTTGATCAGCTCAATCTTGTTGTCGCCGAGATCCTTAGCGTGCAGCTTGACGTAGAGGTCGAACGCCTTGTCGACCTGGCTGCCCAAATCGGAGTTGGGGCCCGAGTAGGGGAGCACGACTCCGACCTTGATCGTTTCGGCGCCGGCCGTCCCGAGAAAGCAAAATCCCAGCAGCGCGGCTGCTAGTACACCGGCGATTTTCATGGAGCGTCTCCTTGGGTTTCTTCCCACCGGCAACAGCGAGTTTCGCGCAACGACGCGGTTCGCTCTTGATTTTCTGCAGTTTCGCACGTCAATTCGGCGTTGGCAAAATCGGCATCGGGCAAAATAAAATGCCGCGTCGGTGTGACGCATCGCGGGCGCGTCCGGGCAAATGGGGGTTGCGGCCATGGTGGTGACCAAACGGATCGACGGCAAGGCGCGTGCGGACCGTTTAGTCGCCGATGTCGCGGTGGCTGTGGCCAAGCTGAAAGCGGCCGCCGGCGTAGCGCCGGGACTGTGTGCGGTGCTGGTTGGCGACGATCCGGCGAGCCAGGTCTATGTCCGCAACAAGGGCAAGTCGGCAACCGCCGCCGGCATCCAGAGTTTTCAGGAGCATTTGCCGGCGAACACCAGCGAAGCCGAGTTGCTGGCGTTGATCGGGAGGCTCAACGTCGACGATCGCGTCGACGGCATCCTGGTGCAATTGCCGCTGCCCAAGCACATCGATCCGCAGCGCGTTATCGATGCCATCGATCCCGGCAAGGACGTCGACGGATTCCATGAGCACAATGTCGGCCATCTGTGGAGCGGGGGCGCGAACCGCGCGCTGATCCCCTGCACGCCTTATGGCTGCCTGCTGTTGCTCCGCGACGCGCTGCCCGATCCGACTGGCGCCGAGGCGGTGGTGCTAGGGCGGTCCAACATCGTCGGCAAGCCGATGGCGGCGCTGCTGCTGGGGGAGAACTGCACGGTGACCGTGGCTCATTCCAAGAGCCGCGACATCCCCGCGATCCTGCGCCGGGCCGACATTCTGGTAGCGGCGGTCGGGCGCCCCGAATTTGTCCGGGGCGGCTGGATAAAGCCCGGCGCCATCGTCATCGACGTCGGCATCAACCGGGTCGCGGCATCCGACGGAAAATCGAAGCTCGTTGGCGACGTGGCGTTCGCCGAGGCCCAAGGCGTCGCTGGCGCCATCACTCCGGTCCCCGGCGGCGTTGGTCCGATGACCATCGCTTGCCTTCTGCGCAACACGCTGATCGCCGCGTGCCGTCGCCGCGGCCAGGCAGAGCCGCAGCTGTGAGTTTGATTTGATCGCGAATTTTCGTCTGCGCGTGTTTTGCGCTTGCGCCGGACTGGCTAAGTGCGGCGCCAGACCATAAAATCGTTTTTCAGGGCGGGGAGACGTAACGGCATGGACACCGCGGCTGCCGCAAAAATCGAAACATTGAGCGCCTGCCTGGGCAACTACCCGCACACCAGGGCCCTGAAAGCCGGCGACATCAAATCCGATCGAGTGGCGTTGTCGTTCACCGAGATCAATCCGGTCAACCGCGCCTTCCTTTTGATGGCGCGCGAGCAAAAGTTCGACGTGTGCGAGATGGCGATCGTCACGTATTTGCAGGCCAAGGCCTACGGTAAGCCGCTGATGCTTCTGCCGGCGACCATGCTGGGACGCTTCCAGCACGGCGCATTGCTCTACAATTCCGAGCGCGGCGCGCTGCGGCCGGAAGACCTTGCCGGGCGAAGGGTCGGCGTGCGGTCATTTTCGCAGACCACCGGCGTCTGGATTCGCGGCATTCTCTGGAAAGATTACGGTCTCGATCTCGGCAAGGTGAAATGGGTCACCTTCGAGGACGCCCACGTCGCCGAATATCGCGATCCGCCGGGGGTCGAGCGCGCCGCCGCCGGCAAGGACATCACCAAGATGGTGATCGACGGCGAGCTCGACGCGGCGATTTTCGGCGGTGCCATGCCGGACGATCCCCGGCTTAAGAGTGTCATTCCCGATCCCGACGCGGCCGGCAAGGATTGGTATAAGACGCACGGCACCGTGCCGATCAACCACATGGTCGTGGTCAAGGACAGCCTGGCGAAATCGGACGCGATTGCCGTGCAGGAGATCTTCCGCATGCTGCTCGCAAGCAAGCGGGCGGCGGGCCTGCCGAAAGCCGGCGCGATCGATTTCGTTCCGTTCGGCTACGAAGCGGTCAGGCCGGCGCTCGACCTAATGAGCAGTTACGCGCTGGAAATGAAGATTATCCCGCGCCGCTATTCGGTGGAGGAATTGTTCGACGACACGACGCGGACGCTGCACGCCTGATCGACGCCGGACAATCCACCGACGCCGCGGTCAATCAGCACGCCGACAATTACGCCGGCAAGCGCTGCGGCAATACCGATCGCAACGGTTTCCATCACCGTGCGCAAGGTGTCGCGCTTGGCGATGCGAGCGCGTCCGATGCCAAGCCCGACCAGCAGCGCGATCGTCACGACGCCGGAAACGATTCTCGCCGGCGGTATCGGCAGGAAGACAAAGGGCAGGATCGGCACCGCCGCCGCCAGGAAATCGGCGAACAGCATCCACAGCGCTTGTTCCCACGGATTAAGCGGCGCGTCCGGATCGACTTGCAGGGCAAGCATCAATCCGGACAGCGCCGAACGGTTGCCCTGCACGGCGCCGGCAAGCGCTGCCGATTGCTCTTATGTCAGTCCGGCAGCGCTGAAGCGGCTCAAAAGCGAAGCCGAGAATGCTTGTAGCGCGTTATCGGACTGCATCAGCGAGCGCCTAGCGCTTATTTCGTCGCGCGTCGTCTCGACGTCGAGATAGGCTCCCGCCATCATCGAAACGGCGGCCGCCGCGGCGCCTGAGGCGCCTGCGATCAGCACGGCCGGGGTGCTTGTCGTGGTCGCGGCGACGCCGAAAATCAGGCCGAAGATCGAGACCGTGCCGTCCTCCATTCCAAACACGATGGTGCCGGCGGAGTTGACCAGCGAGCGTTGCAGCCGTTGGAGCGTTGCGGCGATTGGCATAGTGGGCTTCCTCTGCGCGGTTCCGGCGGTTCCAAGCCTGAATTTACGCATTGGCGTCAATATGATAAATTGAAAATCGGCCAGGAGAGAGCGGCGATGCAGCTGCAATCGCTCGGATATGTCGGCATCCGCGGCAAGAACCTTGACGAATGGCGGACCTACGGCACCCGCTTTCTCGGCATGCAAATCGTCGATCAAGGCGGCGGCACGCTGGCGCTGCGTATGGACGACCGCAAGCAGCGCGTCATCGTGCAGGCGGACGATGCTGAAGGGCCTTGCTTCTACGGCTGGGAAGTTGCCGATGGGGCAACCCTCGACGCGCTGGCGGCGCATCTCGAAAAATGCCGCATAAACGTCGCGCGCGGCTCGCGCGCCTTGGCTGACGAGCGTCGCGTCAAAGATTTGATCGTCTTTGCCGACCCGATCGGCAACCGGCTTGAAGCCTTCCACAGTGCCGAGGTCGCGGCCGAACCATTCAAGCCCGGGCGATCGATCTCCGGTTTTCGCACCGGCCCGCTCGGCATGGGGCATGCGGTGCTGACCGCCGGGCGGATCGATCAGGTCGTGCCGTTCTATACCGAGATTCTCGGCTTCCGCCTCAGCGATTATTTCGTGCGGCCGTTCAAGGCCTATTTCTTCCACCTCAATCCGCGGCACCATAGCCTCGCCTTTATCGAGACCGGCCGGAACGGCATCCATCACCTGATGGTGGAGTTGTGTTATCTCGACGACGTCGGGCAGGCTTACGATCTGGCGCTGCGCAAGCCGGAGATGATCGGCACCACACTCGGCCGCCACACCAACGATCAGGTCACGTCCTTCTATTCGTGGTCGCCGTCGAACTTTCTAGTCGAATATGGCTGGGGCGGCCGGTCAATCGATCCCGCCACTTGGACGCCGCAGGAGCGCACGGACGGGCCGAGCCTGTGGGGCCATGACCGCCTCTGGCTACCGGCCGACAAGCGCGAGGATGCGCGCGATCTGCGCATCAGCGTCGCCGAGGCCGGCGGCCGCGAGCCGCTTAACGTTATGGACGGCAATTACGTGCGCGCGCGCGACGTTTGCCCGTGGTGGAACGCCAACGTGGCTGCACGCAAAACCGGATAGATCGCGGCTCCGGCCGCTGGCGTTGTCCGGACAGGCTCTAGCCGCGCCGGACGGCCGTCCAGTTACCGGCGCATTGCCCGGTCGAGGTGCGCCATTGGCCGCTGCCGTTATTGCCGACGAGCCGGCCGAAGCCGTTCGCCGACTGGCCGCCTTCGGCGACCACGACGTGGATGTCGCCGTTCGGGGCCACGCGGCCGGCGGCTTGATAGCTTGGCTCGCCGGCGATTACGCGGTTGTCCACGATATGCACCGAATAGCGCAGCGAACTGTCGCAGTCGCCGTGGCGCGTATAGATCACCACGCTCCAATCGCCGTCAAAGGCGCCGCTGGCTATCGCGTCGGACGGGGCGCTGCTGCCACCTACCAGCAGGGCTGCGAAGGCAATGGCAAAGAGCGAGTGCAAAAAATTCTTCATCAGTTGGCTCCGGTCTTCTCAATGTGGCTTGGTTGCGGTGTGGGTCCGCCCGGATAAGGCGGCGGCTGGTCGCTGAACGGGGTTGTGCCGCGGCCTTGGTCATAGCCGGTTTGAAACAGCGCCCCCATGTATTTCGGATCGAACGGCCCTTTGCTGGGCGCGTGGAAGCTCGCGGGAATGCTGGCGACGTTGAAATCGACGCCGCTGCGCTTGGCGGCAAGATAGGCGCGATCAATCATCAATCGGGTATCCACCGGAACGGCCATGCCGATCGCTTGGGTCAGGATCGACGGCGCGAAGCGGTCGATGACCTTGAACTCCGGTTGGAGTCCGGTGTTCACCACGATGTAGAGGTCCGTCGCCGGCAGCCGATATTGACTGGTGGCCGCCATTAATGACGGGGGCGCGACAAAGAACTGGCCGCCCAGCCCGCCATCCACATGCATTTCGGCAAAGCGCTTGCCGTTCGCCTCGACGTCGATCAGCACCGGCGGGAAGCCGCCCGGAACGGCGGTCGACGCTAGCAGCACTTTGACGAGCAGCTTCATTGCGTCGTCGCCGCCGTGCTCCGCGATGGCGCCGATGTTCCAGACCATTGAGCGTCCGGCGTCAAGGTTGGTGGTCACTACGAACAGGCGCCGGCCGCTGCGATGCGCGGCGGCAATATCGGCCACCAGCTCCGGCGTGATCTGTTTGGCAATGAATTCCTTGAGTGGCCACGAATCGACAAAGCTCTCGCCGGTCGACTGACCCGCTTCGAAGATATCCGCGGCGGTGACCTTGGTGTAGGAATCGCGCAGTGCGTTGTCGTAACGCGGCCCGGCAAAGATAAAGGGCGCCATCAGCGCGCCGGTAGAAACGCCGGTGACCACGGCATAATCGGGCCGCTTGCCTGCGGCCGTCAGTCCGACAAGCAGCCCGGCGCCAAAAGCGCCGTCGCTGCCGCCGCTGGAGAGAATGAGCCAAGGCCCGGCATGCGCGGGCAGCGCGTTGGCGTAATCGGTCTCGGAGTCCGCCCAGAAGCGCGCATCGGGAATGCCGGGGATCGCCGCGACCGCGTCTTCCGCGGCGGTGAACGGCACGCGCGGCGGCAATTCCTTGGACGTCGATGCAACCGGGGGTGGGGCCGGCGCCTTGGCGGGTTTTGCCGGAGCGGTCTTCTTTGCCGGGGTTACCGCCTGGGCTTGCGCCTTGGTTGCGACATACGGCGTCGCGGAAAGCAAAAGGACCGGCGTCAACAGCAGCGTGGCTGCGGCGCGAAGGCTCAATCGCGTAGGCTTGGTCATGGCGCTCAAGGTCCAGAAATCATCGATGGTCCGGGCCGCAATCCGCCGCCGCCGTCACGCACCACTGCGCGACCAAGAGGCAAATAAGACCCGCTGGCGCAAAGTTCAATTGAGGGCGCTAAGTCAGCCCACAAAGCCTAGGAATATGGCCTCAAAAGCGCAATCACGCTTTAGTGCTTATCAACCAACCCTTGCGCTAGGCGTGCCGCTCGGCGACGAAATGCGCACCTTCGATGAGGATTGCGGCGCTCTTGCCGAAAGGCGCCAGCGCCTGTTCGGCCTCGGCGACGAGATCGCGCAGCCGCGCTTTGGCCTTGGCGACGCCGAGCGCACTGACCATGGTTGCCTTGCCGGCCGCCGCGTCCTTGCCGGTTTGTTTGCCGACCTGCGCGGTATCGCCTTCGAGATCGAGCAGATCGTCGGCGATCTGGAACGCCTGGCCGACCGCCGATCCGTAGTGTTCGAGCGCTTGCCGTTGCGGCGGCGTCGCCGCGCCGAGCATGCCGCCCGCCTCGCAGGCGAAACGGAGTAGCGCACCGGTTTTCATTGCCTGCAGGATGCGCACTTCGTCTTCGCCGAGCCGCTGCGGGCCATTGCCGGTGAAGCGGCCTTCGGCGGCAAGGTCGAGCATCTGGCCGCCAACCATGCCGCCCAGGCCGGCCGCGCGGGCGAGCGCGTTGACCAACTCGACCCGAACGGCCGGGTCGGGGTGCGTTTCGCTCCGGGACAGGATGTCGAAGGCGAAAGTCAGCAATCCGTCGCCCGCCAGGATGGCCGTCGCCTCGTCGAATTTCTTGTGCGACGTCGGCTGCCCGCGCCGTAAATCGTCGTTGTCCATGGCGGGCAAATCGTCATGCACCAGCGAATAGCAATGGACACATTCGAGCGCCGCACCCGCCATCAAGGCCTGCTGCCGCTTCACGTTGAACAACGCCGCGCATTCGACCACCAGGAAGGGCCGGAATCTTTTTCCGCCGCCTAGGCTCGAATAGCGGATCGCTTCGATGAGCCGCGCCGGCCGGCTTATCTCACCCGGCGCGGCCTGCGGTGATAGAAGTCTATTGAGCAGGTCGTCAGTGTCCTTGGCCGTCCGATCGAGACGCGACAGAAAAGGACTGTTTTTGTCGTTCATCGCTGATCTGCCCCGGCCGTCCCGCGTCCCAATCGGTGTTATCTGGTCCTATAATTACGTGGCGGTACTGCCCGCTTTTTGCCGGTACCGCCCATAGGGGACTATCTGTGACCAACGAGCTTCTAGCGTCAATGGTACTGGCGATCTGGCTCTATCTCCTGATCGGGCGCGGGGCATTCTGGCGCGTGCGCGAGCGTGACGACGGCATTGCGGCAGGGAAGGAACCCTGGCCGACGATCGCCGCCGTCATCCCGGCGCGTGATGAAGCTGACTGCGTCGGAGAGATGGTCGGATCGCTTTTGCAGCAGGACTATGCCGGCGCGTTCACGATCATCTTGGTCGACGATCAAAGCCGCGACGGCACCGCGCAGGTCGCGCGCGACGCGGCCGCCGCGCTCGGCGCCGGGCACCGCCTGAACGTGCTGACAGGAAGGGCCCTGCCGGCGGGCTGGACCGGGAAATTGTGGGCACAGCATCAGGGCGTCGAGGCCGCCGAAGCCATGTCGTCAGCGCCGGCTTACCTTCTGTTCACGGACGCCGATATTGTTTACGGCCACGACGCGCTGCGCGGTCTGGTTGCGCGCGCGCTGTCGGGCGGCACGGTGCTCACCTCGCTGATGGTCAAGCTCCGCTGCGTGAGTCTGGCCGAGCGCATGTTCATCCCGGCCTTCATCTTCTTTTTTCAGATGCTCTATCCGTTCGCGTGGGCGAACGATTCGCGCCGCGCCACCGCGGCGGCGGCGGGCGGCTGCATGCTGGTGCACCGCGAGGTTTTGCGTGCAGCCGGCGGCATGGCCGCGATCCGCAGTGCCCTGATCGATGACTGTGCACTGGCGAAAAATCTCAAGGCCCGCGGTCCGATCTGGATCGGCCTGACCGATCGCGTGCGCAGCGTCCGCGCCTATCCGGCATTGGAAGACATCCGCCGAATGGTTTCGCGCACCGCCTATGCGCAGCTCAATTATTCGCCGCTGCTGCTGGCGGGGACGGTGCTCGGGCTAGCTGTCACCTATCTCGCGCCTGTCTTGCTCGCGGTTTTTGCCGGCGGTGCGGCACGCACGCTGGGCATTGCCGCCTGGCTCCTGATGGCTTTTGCCTTTCAGCCCACGCTGCGCTTCTACCGGGTGTCTGCGCTGTGGGGGCTGGCATTGCCGGCCATTGCCGCAACCTATATGGCGTTCACGATTGATTCCGCCTATCAGCATGCGCGCGGGCGCGGCGGCATGTGGAAGGGCCGCGCGCAGGCCAATGTTTCGGAATTGCGATGAACGATGCGGGCATAGACGCCAAGACCTGGCGGTCGGGAAAAGGGCATCGGGATGAAAATTTCCCGGTCGGGTCCTTTCTCATTCATCCGCGCCACCGCAGGGTGATCCTGGCGTTTTACAATTTTGTCCGCACCGCCGACGACATCGCCGACCATGCGACCATCCCGGCGCCGGAAAAACTTCGCCTGCTCGATCGCCTCGATGCCGGCCTGACCGGCGCCAACAGCGAGGACGCGGCCGCCGCTACGTTGCGCGCGGCGCTCGCCGAGCGCGATCTATCGCCCAAACACGCGCAGGATCTGCTCTCCGCCTTCAGGCTCGACGTGACTAAGCTCCGCTATCGCGATTGGGACGAGCTGATCGGTTATTGTTCGTTGTCGGCGATGCCGGTCGGACGCTTTGTCTGCGACGTACATGGCGAAAGCCGCGGCGCCTGGCCGGCAAATGATGCGCTCTGCGCCGCCTTGCAGATCATCAATCACCTGCAGGACTGTAAAGAGGACTACCGCAATCTCGACCGCGTCTATATTCCGCTCGACACGCTCGCGGCCTGCGGTGCCGGTGTCGAAGCGCTGGGAGCACCGGAGGCCTCGCCGGCGCTGCTCGCCGCTCTGCACGGCCTCGCCGAGCGCACCGAGCGGCTCCTGGGCGAGAGCGACGTCTTCCCGCTATTGATCGAGGACCATCGGTTGTCGCTCGAGGTGTCGGTCATCAACACTTTGGCGCATCGGCTGACGCGGCTATTGATGACGCGCGATCCCTTGCGCGATCGCGTGCATCTGCCGATGCCCGCCGTCGCCGGCCTGACGCTTGTCGGCGTCCTCGCCGGCTCGGCCCGCCGGCTCGGCCGGCGCCTGTCCGCTACGACGCAGAAGCCGCGGGGTGCGTGAGTGACGAAGCCGACGCCGGCGGCGGCAACCGCCTCCCGTAGCTCGTTCTATAGCGGGATGCGCATCCTGCCGCGCGCGCAGCGCGAAGCGATGTTCGAAATCTATTCGTTCTGTCGCGCCGTCGACGACATCGCCGACGATCCAGGCCCGCGCGACGTGCGCCGCGGGCAACTGGCGCAATGGCGCACGGATGTTGGCGCGATCTATGCAGGTCCGCCGCCGGCGCTTGCCGGGCTGGCGCAGGCGGTGCGAACTTTCGATTTGCGACGCCAGGACCTCATCGCCATCATCGACGGCATGGAAATGGACGTTGTCGCCGACATCCGCGCGCCGGACCGTGCAACGCTCGACCTCTATTGCGACCGCGTGGCCTGCGCGGTCGGCCGCCTCTCGGTGCGGGTGTTCGGCATGGAGCGTGACGCCGGCGTGGCGCTCGCTCACCATTTGGGGCTGGCGCTGCAGCTCACCAACATTTTGCGCGACCTCGACGAAGATGCCTCGCTCGGCCGGCTTTATCTGCCGCGCGAGGCGCTGCAGGCGCAGGGTATCAGCGCGACGGATCCGCACGAGGTGCTGGCCCATCCCGCGCTCGGCAAGGTGTGCGCCACCGTCGTCGAATGCGCGGAGCTGCACTTTCGCGAGGCGCGTAGAATCATGGCGCAGAGCCCGCGCCGCGCGGTGCGCGCCCCGCGCCTCATGGGCGAGGCCTACCATGTCATCCTCGAAGGCCTGGTCGCGCGCGGCTTCGCGCCGCCGCGCGAGCGGGTGCGGCTGCCGCGCGCCAGGCTCCTCTTCATCGTGCTACGCAATCTCGTGTGATGCGATGAACGGCACCGTCCACATCGTTGGCGCCGGACTTGCCGGTCTCTCTGCGGCCGTGCGCCTTTCCGCGCGCGGCCGAAAGATCTTGGTGCATGAGGCCACCGCCTTTGCCGGCGGCCGCTGCCGCTCCTATCACGATGCGTCGCTCGGCATGACCATCGATAACGGCAACCATCTTCTGCTCTCCGGCAATCACGCCGCGCTCGATTATCTCCGCAGCATCGGCGCGCAAGGCCGGCTGGTCGGTCCGCCGTCGGCGCAATTCTCTTTCGTCGATCTCGCCGGCGGCGCGCCCTGGACCTTGCGCTTCAACGACGGCCGCATCCCGTTCTGGGTGTTTGATCCAAAACGGCGGGTGCCGGGTACTGGCGTATCCGACTACTTGCCGCTGGCGCGGCTGCTGTGGCCAGGCGCCGGCAAGGCGGTCGGCGAGGTGATCGCCTGCAAGGGCGTTTTGTATGAGCGGCTGGTGGAGCCGCTGCTGCTCGCGGCGCTCAACATCGACGCTCCGCTTGGCGCGGCCCGGCTTGCCGGCGCGGTTATCCGCGAAACGCTTGCGGCCGGCGGCCGCGCCTGCCGGCCGCTGATCGCGCGCGAAGGACTGGGCACGACGCTGATCGAGCCGGCGCTCGCTTATCTCAAGCAACACGGCGTCGCATTGCGCATGGAGCATCAGCTTCGCGGCATGCGCCTTGGCTTGGATCGGATTGCGGCGCTTGAATTCGGCGACGACGCTGTCGAACTCGGCGCCGACGATGCAGTCGTTCTCGCCGTGCCCCCTTATATTGCCGCTTCGCTCATTCGCGATCTCAAAGTGCCGACCGAGTTCCGAGCCATCGTCAATGCGCATTTTCGCACCGAGCCGCCGGCCGAGATGCCCCCGATTCTCGGCGTGCTCAACGCGACGGTGCAATGGATCTTTGCTTTTCCCGGCAGGATTTCCATCACCGTTAGCGCCGGCGACCGGCTTATCGACACGCCGCGCGAACAGCTTGCCAAGACGATCTGGAAGGAGGTCGCGTGCGTCACCGGATTGCCGGCGACTTTGCCCCCCTGGCAGATCGTGCGCGAGCGGCGCGCAACGTTTGCCGCAACGCCGGACCAGGACGCGCGGCGTCCCGGTCCGGCAACCAAGTGGCACAATCTCGTCCTTGCCGGCGATTGGACAGATACCGGCCTGCCCGCTACCATTGAAGGCGCGATCCGATCCGGCAATCGCGCCGCCGACATTATCGCGAAGCTGGCATGATCGAAGATACACTCGAGCAAACAATCCGGCCTGCACCGCAAACGACGTCCGCCCGACAGCCGGACGAAGCGCTCGAACAACGCATCCAGAAGGCGACGCAGGCGCTGCTCAGACAGCAGCGGTCGGACGGCCATTGGGTGTTCGAGCTCGAAGCCGACTGCACCATCCCGGCCGAATATGTGCTGTTGCGGCATTACCTCGGCGAGCCGGTCGATGCCGCGCTTGAAGCCAAGATCGCGGTCTACTTGCGGCGCGTCCAGGGCGCGCATGGCGGGTGGTCGCTGTTCCGCGACGGCGATCTCGACGTCAGCGCGACGGTGAAGGCCTATTTCGCGCTGAAGATGATCGGCGATCCGGTCGACGCGGATCATATGCGGCGCGCACGCGAAGCGCTGCGCGCCCGCGGCGGCGCCGAACGCGCCAATGTGTTCACGCGTATTATGCTGGCGCTGTTCGGCTTCATTCCGTGGCGCGCGGTGCCGGTGATCCCGGTCGAGGTCATGCTGCTGCCGAAATGGTTTCCGTTCCATCTCGACAAGATTTCGTATTGGAGCCGCACCGTCATCGCGCCGTTGCTGGTGCTGATGGTGAAGAAGCCGCGCGCGCGCAACGCCAAGGGCGTGCATATCGACGAACTGTTTGTCGCGTCGCCGCAGACCATCGGGCCGACGCCGAAGGCGCCGCAGCAGAAGACGTCGTGGTTCTGGTTCTTCCGCGGCGTCGACAACGTTCTGCGCGCGACCGAGCCGTTCTTTCCGAAGTCGACGCGCCAGCGCGCCGTCGATGCCGCCGTCGCCTGGGTGAGCGAACGGTTGAACGGCGAAGACGGTCTCGGGGCGATTTTCCCGGCGATGGCAAACAGCGTCATGATGTTCGCCGTGCTCGGCTATCCGGAGGATCATCCGCAGCGCGCTATCGCCCGCAAATCGGTCGAGAAGCTTCTGGTCGTGCACGAGCACGAAGCCTATTGCCAGCCCTGCGTGTCGCCGATCTGGGACACCGGGCTCACCTGCCACGCGCTTCTGGAAGTCGGCGGCGAAGGCGTCGTAGCGCAAGTCAAGCGCGGCCTCGACTGGCTGGTGCCGATGCAGGTCCTCGACGTGCGCGGCGACTGGATCGCGCGCCGAGGCGATATCCGCCCCGGCGGCTGGGCCTTCCAATACGCCAATCCGCACTATCCCGACGTCGACGACACCGCTGTCGTCGCCATGGCGATGGATCGCGTGCAGAATCTTTCCGGCCGGTGTGATGATTATCAGCCGAGCCTGGCGCGGGCGCGCGAATGGATTTTAGGAATGCAAAGCAAGAACGGCGCCTGGGGCGCGTTCGATGCCGACAATGAATATTATTATCTCAACAATATTCCATTCGCCGATCACGGCGCGTTGCTCGATCCGCCCACCGAGGACGTGACCGCGCGCTGCCTCTCGATGCTCGCGCAATTCGGCGAGACGGCCGCGACCAGCGCGGCAGTGGCGCACGGCGTCGATTATTTGCGCCGGACGCAGCTTGCGGAAGGAAGCTGGTATGGCCGCTGGGGTATGAACTACATCTACGGCACCTGGTCGGTCTTGTGTGCGCTCAACGCCGTCGGCGTCGATCACGATGCGCCGGAAATGCGCAAGGCGGTGGACTGGCTCGCCGCCATCCAGAATGAAAACGGCGGCTGGGGCGAGGACGGTTCAAGCTACAAGCTCGATTATCGCGGCTACGAGCCGGCGCCGTCGACGGCGTCGCAGACCGCCTGGGCGATGCTCGGCCTGATGGCCGCGGGCGCCGTCGATCATCCCGCGGTGGCGCGTGGCATCGAATATCTCGCGCAGACCCAGGGCGCCGACGGCTCCTGGGACGAGCCGCGCTACACGGCGACCGGTTTTCCCCGCGTCTTCTACCTGCGCTACCACGGCTATTCGAAATTCTTCCCGCTCTGGGCGATGGCGCGCTACCGCAACCTCAGGCGCGGAAACGCTCCAACGGTCGCCTGGGGAATGTGATCACCCCCCGCGGGGAAATGAAGCTATGCCGCGCTTGCTGAAGTCTTCGCCGCCTTGGCGGCTTTCTCGCGCGCTTCGTTGGTGCGCATCGCCGACAACGTCTGCTGCACCTGGCCATCGAACACGTATTGCGCCGGACGCTGGTTCTCCATCGAGATTTCCGGAGCCATCGGGCCTTCGGTCTTCACGCCGCGCCAGGCGATCATCGCCGCTTGCAGCGGATGCTGCATGATCGCTTCCGTCGCGGTCGGCTCGTAGCCGCAATGGGCCATGCAGTTCGCGCACTTCTCGTAGCGGCCGGTGCCGTAGGCGTCCCAGTCCGTTGTGTCCATCAGTTGATCGAACGTCTTGGCGTAGCCTTCGCCGAGCAGATAGCACGGCTTCTGCCAGCCGAAGATATTGCGCGTCGGCATGCCCCACGGCGTGCAGTGGAATTCCTGGTTACCGGCGAGGAAATCGAGGAACATACTGGAGTGGGTGAGATTCCAGTTCTTGTCCCTACCGAGTTTAAAGACGTTGCGGAACAGTTCCTTGGTTTTGCGGCGGCTTAGGAAATGCTCCTGGTCGGGCGCGCGCTCATAGGCATAGCCGGGCGAGATCGAAACGCCGACGCCGAGCTCGGCGGTGAGGTCGAGAAATTTGGCGATGTCTTCCGCCGGATGGCCGTCGAAGATCGTGCAGTTGACGTTGACGGCAAAACCCTTGGCCTGCGCGACCTTGATCGCGGACACGGCTTTGTCGAAGCCACCGTCCATGCACACCGACTTGTCGTGATGTTCCTTGATGCCGTCGAGGTGCACCGAGAAGAACAGATAGGGCGATGGCTCGAACAAATGCAGCTTCTTTTCCAGCAGCAGCGCGTTGGTGCACAGCGAGACGAATTTCTTGCGCGCCACGATGCCTTTGACGATCTCGCCGATTTCCTTGTGAATGAGCGGCTCGCCGCCAGGAATCGCCACCATCGGCGCGCCGCACTCATCGACGGCGTCGAGGCATTCCTTGACCGAAAGCCGCTTGTTGAGGATCGCGTCCGGATAATCGATCTTGCCGCAGCCGGTGCAGGCGAGATTGCAGCGGAACAAGGGTTCCAGCATCAGCACGAGCGGGTAGCGCTTGCGGCCGGTGAGCCGCTGCTTCATCACATAGGTACCAACGGCAATCTTCTGTCTTAGCGAAACAGTCACTATCGATTCCTTTTTGTCGTTAGCCCGAAGCTCGCCGCGGTCGGGCGAGACTAAACCTTTGCCGTCGCCCGCGTCGCAGTCCTGCCGCCGTCCGTGAGTTCGGGCGGAAGCCGAAACTCGATGGTCTCCTGGCGGCCGGTTAGTTCCGACACTTCGACCGGACCGAGCCGGCGCAGAGCGTCGATCACATCCTCCACCAGTACTTCGGGTGCCGAAGCGCCGGCTGTAATGCCGACGGTTTGCGCGCCGTTGAACCAGTCGGGTTCGACTTCGCTGCCGTCGGCGATCAGATAGCACGGAGTGCCGACTTCATGACCGATCTCGCGCAGCCGGTTGGAATTGGAACTATTCTTGGCGCCGACCACCAGGATAACGTCCACCAGGGTCGAAAGTTCGCGCACCGCGGTCTGCCGGTTTTGCGTGGCGTAGCAGATGTCGCGTGTTTCGGGCCCGACGATGTCGGTAAAACGGCGATGCAATGCGGCGATGATGCCGCGCGTATCGTCGACGCTGAGCGTGGTTTGCGTCACGTAGGCGACCGGCGTGTCGGGCGGGATATCGAGCTTGTCGACGTCGTTTTCGGTCTGCACCAATGTCACCGGCTCGGAAATCTGGCCCATCGTGCCTTCGACCTCAGGGTGGCCGGCATGCCCGATGAGGATAAGCCGGCGTCCCTGCGCCACGTAACGCTTGCCCTGATTGTGCACCTTGGTGACGAGCGGACAGGTCGCATTGAGCACCGGAAGCTCGCGTAATGCCGCTTCCTCCTCGACGCTTTTGGCGACCCCATGCGCGCTGAAGATGGTGACCGCGTGCGGCGGTACCTCGGACAGATCCTCGACGAAGTGCGCACCCTTAGCCTTGAGGCTCTCCACCACGTGCTTGTTGTGCACGATCTCGTGGCGCACATAGACCGGCGGTCCATACTTTTGCAGCGCGCGCTCGACGATCTCGATGGCACGTACCACGCCGGCGCAAAATCCTCGAGGCTGAGCGAGTATGACTTTCATCAATGACCTCCAGACGGGATCGCCGGACTGCGGCTTTGGGCCGCAATCATGGCGGGGTGCCCCGCCGTGTTCCATTTCAATACTTTGGCCACAACGCCGTGACAATCAACTTGGCCACGATGCATTGACAATCAAGCCTGCCGGTCCGGTTTTCCCCCGCGGCGGCTGTCCGATCGTGGCGCCCCGGATCGGGCACATTTGGGCGGAAAAACCCGCCTTGTCCAGCGTGCCGGCCCAGTCGGCGCCCGAGCGAAGCGCCGCGGGGTACGGAAAGCCCGAAATAGGAAAATATCCACGATTTCACTTTTTGGGCGTTTCAGGGCATCTAAGGCCGCAATTGGAGATTCCATGAACGAACTGCACGCCGATGCGCCATTATCAGCTGCGCGACCCCGGTTGCGCCTTGCCGGCCGGCCCGAGGGACGTGCCTCGATTTTGCCGTTGTCATAACGCCTCAAACCGCGGGTTGTCGCATTAACACCCCATGAAAACGATCACTGCTTTCGTCGTCCGCGCGATTAGTTTTTGCATTCACTACCCCCGGTGGGTAATCGCCGCGGCGCTCATTCTGGCAGTCGCGTCGGGTTGGTATGCCGTTACGCATTTCTCGATGACGACGGACATCAATCAGCTGATCTCCAGCAACAGTCCGGGACGACAACGGGAAATCGCGTTCGAAAAAGCCTTTCCGCAATTCGACACGATCGTGGCGGTCATTGACGCGCCGACACCCGAACTAGTCAGTGGCGCGACCGCCGCGTTGGTCGGCCGGTTGTCGCAGCAAAAGAATTTCTTCCGCTCAATCGAGGACCCGCAGGGCGGTTCGTTCTTTGCGCAGAACGGCCTATTGTTCGCCAGCCCCGAGCAATTGGGTCCGCAGGTAATGCTGCTGCAACAGGCCCAGCGCCTTATTCAGGTGCTGGCCGCCGATCCGAGCCTGCGCGGCGTGCTCCGCACGCTGCAATTCGCGCTGCTCGGCGTGCAATCCGGCAAACTCAAGCTCGACGACATGGTGTGGCCGCTGACGCTTGGCGCCGACACGCTCGAAGAGGTGAGTGCCGACAAGGCGGCCAGCTTTTCCTGGCACGTGCTGGTGCAGGCGCAAGAGCCGAAGCCGGCCGATCTCCTGCGATTCCTGCAGATCCAGGCGATACTCGATTATTCGGAGCTTGAGCCCGGGCTCAAGGCCAGTAACGTTATTCGCGAGGCGGCGGCCGACCTCAAGCTCGGCTCGGTTTATCAAGCGCATGTACGCCTGACCGGCCCGGTGCCGATGAACGACGAGGAATTCGCCACCATCAAGGAAAACGCGCTGCTGAACGCGGTCCTGACAATCGCGGTCGTTCTGTTCATCCTGTGGTTGGCGCTGCGCTGGTGGCGGATCATTTTTGCGGTGTTCGTCAGCCTTGCCGTCGGGCTCTCCGTCACCGCGGCGCTCGGCTTGCTGATGGTCGGCTCGCTCAATTTGATATCGGTTTATTTTGCCGTGCTGTTCGTCGGTCTCGGAGTCGATTTCGGACTTCAATTCAGCGTGCGTTATCGGGCGGAGCGGCACGAGGTCGACGGTTTGTACGAAGCATTGCTGCATGCCGGCCGGCGGGCCGGAGCGCCATTGGTGCTGGCGGCGTTTGCGACGGCAGCCGGCTTCCTCTCATTCCTGCCGACGGCCTATCGCGGGCTGTCCGAGCTCGGTTTGATCGCCGGCTTCGGCATGCTGATCGCGTTCCTCACCAGCATCACACTGTTGCCGGCCCTGTTGTGCCGGCTCAAGCCGCGCAGCGAGCCGCAGCCGCTCGGTTACTCCTTTCTCGCGCCGGTCGATCATTTTCTCGAGCGCAATCGCACACCGATCCTCATCATCACCGCGGTGGCGATACTGGGTGCCTCTCCGCTGCTCTACTGGCTGCGTTTCGATTTCAATCCGATGAATTTGCGCAATCCCAACGGCGAGGCGGTCGCAACCTACCTTCAGCTCGAAAAGGACGGCTCCGGCGGCGCCAACGATATCGAAGTGCTGGAGCCGACGCTGGCCGCAGCCGATCAGGTCGCCGCCAAGGTGCGGGCGCTGCCCCAGGTCGCCCGCGCCGTGACGCTGTCGAGCTTCATTCCGGACCGGCAGCAGGAAAAGCTGGCGCTGATCAAGGGCGCGGCGGAGGCGCTCGGTCCCGCGCTGTCGCCGCCGACCGTCAGCCCGCCGCCGACCGACGCGGAAACCGTTGCGATCATCAATTCAACGGTCGACGCGCTCAACAAGCTTGCCGGCGATGCCCCCGGTCCCGGACACGATGCGGCAAAGCGCCTGGTTGGCGACCTGACCACACTTGCCAAGGCCGATCCTGCGGCCCGCCAGCGGGCCGAAGTCGCCTTCGTGCAGCCGCTCAGGACGGCGCTTGACGATCTGCGCAATCTCCTCAAGGCCCAGCCGATTACCCGCGAAAGCCTTCCGCAGGATCTCGTGCAACAATGGGTCAAGCTGGACGGTCTGGCGCGCTTGCAAATCGCGCCCAGCGGCAATGCGAACGACAATGCGACGTTGCGTACCTTCGCCCACGATGTGCAGCGGATCGAGCCCAACGCCACGGAGGGTCCGATTTCGATCCTCGAGGCGAGGCGCACGATTATCACCGCTTTCCTGCAAGCCGCCGCCTGGGCGTTGCTGTCGATCGCCGTGTTGTTATGGATCACCTTGCGGCGGCTGGGCGACGTCCTGCTGACGCTGATTCCGCTCCTGGTCGCCGGTGTCGTCACGCTGGAAATCTGCGTTGCGATCGACATGCCGCTTAATTTCGCAAACATCATCGCGCTGCCGCTCTTGCTCGGCGTCGGCGTCGCGTTCAAGATTTATTACATCATGGCCTGGCGCGAGGGGCAGACCAAACTGTTGCAATCGGTGCTGACCCGCGCCGTGACGTTCAGCGCCTGCACGACCGCGACCGCGTTCGGCAGCCTCTACTTCTCCAGCGATCCGGGGACCTCGAGCATGGGCAAGCTGCTCGCCATCGCGCTGCTGACAACCATGACCGCGGCGGCGTTGTTTCAGCCCGTGCTTATGGGCAAGCCGCGCGAGCAGGTGTTGCAACAGCATGCACACCGCAAGGCCGCCGGCGCCATCGAATAGAAAATATCCCGGAAAGGAATTCGCCCGCTAGCGGTGCGCGGAGTTGTCCGGCTTGCCGGTTTTCGCCTTGGGCGCTGCGTTGTGGTGGTTCGGATTAAAGCGCGGATCGATCTCGTTGTAGGCCGACTCCGGCAAACGCGTCCAATACTGATCCTGGCCCAAAAGCGAAATGCCGAGATAACCGCGCACGACCAGAGTCTGACCGTCTGGCTGGAGCGTCATATTGGCGCTGTAGATACGGCCGTAGCGCGGGTCGAGAATGGTGCCGTTGGTATAGCTTAGACCGTCGCGCTTCATGCCGCGGATGATGTCGAGGCCGAGCCACGGCCTGTTGTGACGGTCATCCGAACATTGATCGCATACGACATCCATATTCTCGCTGGGTTTCAAAAACATCCGCACGATCAAGCCTTCATAGATGCCGTCATGATCGCGGATCAGAAACCAGCCGTTCGGCTCGCCGGTATCCTTGTCGATCGCCTGCCACAGCCCGGCCGCCGTCGGCTCCGCGCCGACCGCATGAACGGCGCCGAGGAGCGAAAGGCTCCCGGCTGTGAGGATGGTTATGAGGCTTCGGTGCATCGCTAGCTTCTCCAGCATGGTGGCAAAGTTGACGCAGGTCAATTCGACAAACGAAAAAAGCATGATGTAAGTATGTCATCGGGCCGGCAAAGATTTGTCGGCCTTCGCTAAGTTGGAACAGGCCAAAGAGGGCGAGGTCGTGATCCATCAATACAAGCTCACCGCGGAATGATGCGCCGCCGCGGCGATTGACAAAGGCGCGGTGTCGCCGCTTCCATGATTGGTCCGCCGGAGCGAGGGCCGGACAGACCCGGGAGCCCAATGGCCAGCAAGATCATCATCAGTTGCGCGATCACCGGCTCGATCCACACGCCGACCATGTCGGACGCGCTGCCGATCACGCCCGACCAGATTGCGACGCAGGCGATCGATGCCGCCAAGGCCGGCGCCGCCATCCTGCATCTGCATGCGCGCGACCCGAAAGACGGACGCCCGTCGCCGGACCCGAACGTCTTCATGCAGTTCCTGCCCCGCATCAAGCAGGCGACCGACGCGGTGGTGAACATCACGACCGGCGGCGCCGTCACCATGACGGTGGAGCAACGCATTTCCGCTGCGCAGACGCTGTCGCCGGAAATGTGCTCGCTCAACATGGGCTCGATGAATTTCGCGCTTTATCCGATGGCGAAGCGCTACAAAAACTGGAAGTACGATTGGGAGGAACGCTACCTGTTGAATTCCGACGCCTACATCTTCCCGAACACGTTTCGCGACATCGAAAAGATCGCCAAAATTCTCGGCGAGGGCCACGGCGTAAAATTCGAACACGAATGTTACGATACTGGCCACCTTTACAATCTTGCCCATTGCGTCGACCGCGGCATGTTCAAGCCGCCGGTTTTCCTGCAACTGATCTTTGGTATCCTCGGCGGCATCGGCCCCGAGCTCGACAATCTTTTATTCATGAAGCGCACCGCCGACCGACTATTCGGCGACCAATATTACTGGTCGGTGCTGGCGGGCGGCCGCCATCAGATGAATTTCGCCACCAACGCGGCTATGATGGGCGGCAACGTGCGCGTCGGCCTTGAAGATTCGCTCTATATCAGGCCCGGCAAGCTTGCCAAAAGTAATGCCGAGCAGGTGGCGAAGATCCGCCGCATCGTCGAGGATCTTGGCTACGAGATCGCGACGCCGGCCGAGGCGCGCGCGTTGCTCGGTCTCAAAGGTGCCGATCGCGTGAAATTTTAGCCGCGTCGGCGCCTTGACCCTGCGGGCGGCGCGACGCTACATGCCGGATTCTGGAAAGGGCGGTTAGCTCAGCGGGAGAGCACTTCCTTGACATGGAAGGGGTCGCAGGTTCGATCCCTGCACCGCCCACCAGCCTTCGCTCGCGAAGCGAGAGAAGGCCGGCCGCCGCGGCTTCAGCGAAGACGGACTGACGAAGCCGGGTAGCTCCCGCTGGCAAGGCGCCGGAAGGCTATCGCGCCGGCTAAATCCCTTCCGCTTTCTTGCGCGTATCGCACTCGTGCCAGAATTGCGGCCACTTCATTCCCGCCGGGCGCTTGCCCTCGGCTTTGAGAGTCTTCCACTCGGCACTGCATGCATGCATGCGGTTGAGCATGGCCTGCCGTCCCGGTGACACCGGCTTTTCGGCGGTAGTGTCGGCCGGGGGCTTCGGAGCCGGCTTTTCGGTCGTGGTCGTGGTGGCGGGCTTCGGCGCCGGCTTTTCGGCCGCCGGCGGCGGTGCGGGCGGCGTCGCGTCGTCGCCGCATTGCGCCTTGCGGAAATCGTTCCATTTCATGCCGTTGAGAGTTCCGGCAGCTTTGGCCGCCTGGTATTTGGCGCTGCACTCTTTGGTTGTCAAAGCGTGCGCCGGCTGCGAACCGACCACGAGAGTGGCGGCGAATATTCCCGATACGATCAACAATGCGGTTTTCATGGCAGCAATGCTCCTAATGGCGAGGGCCGAGCGGCAAAAGTGCTCTGTCAACGCGCCTCGGGTGGTGATCACGTTCCGGTGGCATCGGAGACGCACTTCTTGGTGAAGCTTGTCTTCGCCGCGCCGGCGAGTTTCTTGTCGGCCGCCTGCGTGTCGCAGCTTGCCTGCGCGTCCTTCGTGCATTTCGTCATGAAGCTATTCAACGCCGCGCCGGCAAGTTTCTTGGCCGCAGCCTGATCCTTGCAGGAATCGGCAATTGCCGCGGTGGTCAGGCAAAACGAGGCAAGAATGATTGCGACAGTCTTCATTGTTTCCTCCTTGGGGTCGGTCCGATGGCGAACCGCCGTAACGGCTGCGGTCACGCCGCCGGCTTCAGCGTTCCGTTCGGCGACGCCTTGTCGATGATTTCCGGCAGATATTTCGCCAGCAAACTCAGCGTCTGGTCGACCGGCAGCCCGAGATGGCGGGCGAATTCCTGCACCTGGGCGTTGCCGAGAACCGCTTTGAGCTGATCTTCGGTGATCGGAAGATTGGCGTTGGGCCCGAGCCAGGATTGCACTTGCGGGCCGAGCCCGCCTTTCTCGAGCGCCGCAACAAGCCCGTTGAGATCGTGGTATTGCGTCTGTGCCAGCACCGTATTGAGCAAAGCCGGCAGCGCCGCCGCCTCAACTTGACCGAGCGCGCCTTTAAGCGCGTCGCCGAGGCCAAGACTATCCAACAAACCCATGACGTCCTCCATGCATAAGGATGCGACAATCTATGTGGAAGTCATGTCAGATCCACGACCGAAGCCTACGCGAACATTATCGTCCGCACCAGAGGCCTTGCCAATGCTACGCCCGCCTGCGTGAGAGCAAGCCGGCGGCGGCGATCGCCGCCATCAGGAGTGAGATCAACACGTTGTAGCCGGCGAGCGAGAGGCCGAGAAAGCGCCAGGCCGCCTCGTCGCAGCGCACGACGCGGATCGACTTCAGCTGGTCGAGCAGCGGGCCTTTGGAGCCGAAATCGGTCATCGGGCCCGAGCAATCGGTCGGCCCCGGCCACCAATGCCATTCAACGCCGGCGTGATAGGCGCCAAGCGCGGCGCCGGAGAGTGTAACGATCACGATCACGAGCAAGCCGACGGCGATCAGTGCGCGCGGCGCACGCACAAACGCGGCAATCGCCACCAGCAGCGAGAGCGGGATGACGACATGGTACGGCAGACGCTGTTCGAGGCAGAGCGGGCAGGGAGACAGCTTCATCACATATTCGAAATACCAGGCGCCCAGCAACGTAGCGACGCTGAGCGTGAAAACCGCCAGCGCTGCGGCCGCAGCCGGTTGGGTGCGAAGGTGCTCAATCCAGCTCAGCTTCATATGCGTCCCCGGAAGGTCGTTGGCCGGCGCCAATGTGCCGATCCAGCGGGCGGAAGCAAGGCCGCAGCTTCGTGTTTGCCCCTAGCCGGTGGCGACGATATAGGTACGGCCTGGAGCATGATTGGGAAAAGTGGTAGCCGGTTTTCCGAAAAGATCATGCGCCACCAAAATGCCCGTGTGGCGGAACTGGTAGACGCGCACGACTCAAAATCGTGTTCCGCAAGGAGTGGGGGTTCGATTCCCTCCACGGGCACCAGCCTTCGCTGCTTCGCAGCTACAGCTGGCACGCCAACCGTCGACCCATGAGATTTTCGCATTTTTCCCACGTTTGGGCGAAGCCCGGGATGACCCCGCGCCAGCGCTATGAGCAGCTCTGGCGCGAGCTCGCTTTGTGCGACCAAGTCGGCTTCGACCACGCCTTCTGCGTCGAGCATCATTTTCGCCCGGACGAAAGCTGGATGTCGTCGCCGAGCCTGTACGCGGTCGGCGCCGGCGCCCGCACCAAGCGGCTGCGCATCGGCCCGATGGGCTATATCGTGCCGCTTTATCACCCGCTGCGGCTGGCAGAAGAGATCGCCATCGTCGACCAGATGCTGGACGGCCGCATGGAGCTCGGGCTCGTTCCCGGCATCAATGCCGATTATTTCCGGCCGTTCGGCCTCGACTATGGAGCGCGCAAATCGCCGACGCTCGAATTCGTCGATTACCTGCGCGCCGCATTCGGCGAGACGCAGCCGTTCTCGTTTCACGGCCAGGAATTTCATACCGACAAAGCCGAGATTTCGGTGCAGCCATTGCAGCGGCCGCATCCGCCGCTCTGGATGATGAGCCGCGATCCGCAGACGCTGGAATTCTGCGCGAATAACGCCATAAACCCAGGCTATTTTCTGGTTTACCCGCGCGCCGACGCCGCGCCGCGCTATCGCAAATTTTTAGCGGACTGGCAGGCCGCCGGCTGGCCGCGCCGGCCGAATATCGCCTATAGCACTGTGATCTACGTCGACGAGAGCGACGATCAGGCGATCGAGACCGCCGCATTTCGCGCGAGCCGCGCTTACGAAGGCTTCCTGCCGCAGGCGACAGCGGGCGAGAGTTTCGATCAGCGGGTCGCCATTTTCGCCAAAATGTTCATTGGCCGCGGCGAACCCGGCGCGTCGGAAATCATGCGCAACGTGTTCGACCCGGATTACCTGCTCAAGCACGATCTTGTTTTTATCGGTTCGCCGGAAACGGTCGCCGCAAAAATCCAGGCGGCCGCGCAAGTGGGCCTGTTCAACACGATCATGGGCGAGTTCAACTTCGCCGATCTGGCGGAGCCCGATCTAATGCGCTCGATCCGCCTGTTCGGCGAGCAAGTGATCCCGGCGCTGCGTGGCTACGAGCCGTTTTAGAGCATGATCCCGCAAAATGGGACCCGGTTTTCGGGAAAGATCATGCTCCAAAAAATGCGGTTACTGCGCCTTGGCCAATTCCGGATGCGCGCGCAGCCGCGCATTATTGAGGACGTAGATCGCAAAGCAGACGATCGCGCCGGCGGCGAACGGTAGCGCCGACCAGGCGTACAGGATTTCCAGCGGCAGCCCGACCAAGATCCCGCCGACGACCGGGCCGGCAATCGAGCCAAGGCGGCCGATGCCCAATTCCCAGCCCGAGCCGTTGGCGCGCAGCGATGTCGGGTAGATCAAGGCGCCGACCACGTTGATGCCGGTCTGGATGCCGAGCACCAGGAATCCGGCAAAGAATGTCGAGGTGAGCAGGGCGGCCGCCGAGCCGGTCCCCCAATATCCGATCGAGCCGACCACCGGCACCGCGATCACGAACAGGATGGCGATCGCCAGGAAGCGGCTTCTTTGCAACCACCAGCACAGCGCCAGCGCGCCGACCGTGCCGCCGACCTGCAGCAGTGCACCGGCGAGCGCCGCGGTTGTCTGCGGTACCTTGGCTGCGGCCATTAACGTCGGCGTCCAGCTGATCAGGAAGAAGTAGCCCATCAGATTGAAAACGAACAACAGCCACGCAAGCGGAGTGATCAGCCAAAGCCCGTTGCCGAACAGATAAATCGGGTTGGACGATGGCGACTGCTGCTCATCCTCGATGATGAAACGCGCGTTTGCCGGCAGTTTGAGATCGGGCCGCAATGCCGCGATCAATTTTTCCATCCGCGGCCGCTGGCTCTCATGCAGGGCCATGTACTTGATCGATTCCGGCAGACCAAAAATGGCGGCAAGCGCGAGCACCACCGGCACCACGCCACCGACATGGAACAGGATCGGCCAGCCATATTGGCCGACCCAGGCGGCGCTGACGAAGCCGGCCAGCGCGCCGCCCATTGGCACGCAGCCGGCGGCGATAATCGCGAGCGTCGCGCGCAGATGGCGCGGCGCCGATTCGGCGTTGATCGCCACCACATTGGGGATGACGCCACCGATGCCGAGCCCGGCGATCGTGCGCAGCCAGAACAGCTCTGTGAGATTGGTCGTATAGGCGGCGGCGAAGGTGAAAACGCCGAAAAACAGATTGGCGCCGATCAGCGCAGTCTTGCGGCCGTAACGGTCGCCGATCCAGCCGAAAATCTGCGAGCCGAACAGGACGCCGATATTGCTGGCGGTGAGCACCCATTTGAGGTCGCCGGGCGGCACGTGCCAGTCGGCGACCAAGTGCGGCGCGGCAAACGCGATGGCGCCGATGTCGTAACCGTCGATCAGCGCGATCAGGATCGACCAGATGAGCACCCTGATCTGGAACGAACTCAGTCCGCGCTCGTCCAAGAGACGCGAAACCTGAATATCTCCGCCGCCCATCGTTTCTCCCCAAAGGATCTTCTTGTGTGGCGCGAACGGCGCGCCGGTGTCGCAACGTAGGCGACCCGTCACGCGGTGAAAAGCGACATTCGGGCGCAGCAGCGCAGCCGCAAGGCGGCGGCTTTCATTCGGCTGCGGCCGCCGTCACCTGCCGGTTTCTCATGTTGGCAAAGACGCGGCGCAGGCAGCCTTTGAGCAGCGCGACCTCCTGGGCCGACAGGCCGGCAATGGCCGCGGATTCGTAGGCGAGCGCGATCGGGATGAGACGCTCGACCTGGGCATTACCCTTGGCCGTGAGCTTTACGACGACTTCGCGGGTGCTGCTGGCGGAGCGAGTGCGGGACACCACGCCCATGCGCACCAGCCGTGTCACGATGCGCGACAGCGTAGATACCTCAATACTGGTCAGAGCGGCGAGATCGATCTGGCGCTGGACGCCTGTGCTCGCCAGCGCCGCCATGACCCGCCACATCGCGATGCTAAGCCCATGCGGCGCGAGCGCTTCTCCGCCGTATTGCTCGGCGATGATGGTGCCTACCCGATTCACTAGGTAGGGCAGGTAGTTATCGAGATCGAGCTTGGCGGCTTTCACGCGCGAGACCCCGGCGATGGTTTGCCCAGCGAACTGTTCCATACCTGGTTATTATTGCGTTTACAACAGTTGCATATTCAATTATCTTGCGATCCGTAAGATGAAAGGCCGCATGGGAGGATACGATGGAGTTCGGATATTTCACGCTGAGCGACAATCACTACAAGAACAACACACGCTCTTCGAACCAGTTCGTCGCCGACATCACCGCCGAGGCGCTTTATGCCGAGAAGCTCGGCATGCATTCCGCCTGGATCGGCGAGCACCATTTCAATTCGCTCGGCGTTTTGTCCTGCCCCGATCTGGTGCTGAGCTACGTCGCCGCCAACACCACGCGCATCCGGCTCGCGCCTGCGGTTACGGTGCTGCCGCTGCATCACCCGATCCGCGTCGCCGAGCAATGGGCGACGCTCGACCTCCTCTCCAACGGCCGCGTCGATTTCGCCTGCGGCCGCGGTTACGACAAGCGCGAGTATCTGCCGTTCCACGTTTCGTTCGAGGACAACCAGGGCATTTTCGAAGAAGGGCTCGAGGTGGTGCGCCAGCTGTGGCAAGCGGACGACCGTATCTCGCATCACGGCAAGCACTATTCATTCGATGACGTGCGTATCACGCCGAAGCCAGTGCAGCGGCCGATCCCCACTTATGTGGGTTCGTTCTCCAAGCCTTCGATTGAGCTGGCTGCGCGGCTCAATTGCGGGCTGATCGTGGCGCCATTCGCCGCGGCCATGAGTTATGGGGGGCTAAAGCAGGTCGCCGATCTCTATCAGGACTCTTGCGCTCGCTTCGGCAGCAAGCGCGAACGACTGATGTGCAGCTACTTCATTCATTTTGCCGACAGCAAGGCACAGGAAGACGCGCAACGCGCCCGGCAGATCCGCTACTACAAAGAGTGCCTGATCCCGGCGTTGCCGGGCGATCCGAAAACCGCGCCGCCGAGCTATCGCTACTTCGTCGATATGGTCGACCGCCTGCATAAGGTACGGGCGGAGGATTTGACGGAGAATTCAGTGCTGATTGGCTCGCCGGCGCGCATCGTCGATATTTTGAAGAAAGTCGAGGCGGCGGGCTATGAAGAGGTCATCCTCTATTTCAACGTTGGGCTGAAACCGCACCAGCAGGTCAAGGACGAGATGGCGCGTTTCATGGCCGAAGCGGCGCCTGCTTTCGCCGGCGCGCACAAGGAGCGGGCAGCGTAAACGAATCAAGGCAGTTTCGGTTGATAGGCGAGCGCGTCGGTCGCCGCCTCGCCGCCGGTGGCGACTTCCAGCGCCGGCAATTCGCCGGCGGCTTCCAGCACCGGATAAGCCACCGAGCAGATATGCGAGTGGATGCGCTTTAGGTCGCTCAGGATGTCGAGATGCAGCGAGGTGGTCTCCAGACTTTCCGGCCGGCCTTCACGCAAGCGCTCGAAATGCCGGTCGGCGGCTTCAAGCTCGGCTTTGCGCAAGGCGATCTTTTCGCGCAGCAGCCGCCGCGCCGCTTCGACGTCGCCGGTCATGAAGACGCCGAACGCCTCCTGCAGGCTTTCGCAGACCCGCTTGTGGAACGCCGATAGTTCAGCCGCGCCTTCCGGCGAGAACTGTAAGCGCCGCTTGATCTTCTTGATCGCGAGTTCGCGCAGATTCTTGTCGATGATATCGCCGATATGTTCAAGATTGATGGTGAACGATATGATCTCCATGGCGCGGCGACCCTCGCGTTCGTCGAGGCTGCCGCGCGTCAGCTTGGTGATATAGAGCTTGATCGCATCGTCGAGGCGGTCGACGGCGTTGTCCATTTCGGACACTTCGCCGGCTAGCTTGCGGTCGTTGTTCATCAACCCGGTCATTACGTCGCGCAGCATGGTTTCGATCATGTCGCCCATGCGCAAAGCCTCACGCGCGGCGTTGGCCAGCGCGACCGGCGGCGTCTCCAGCAGGGATTCGTCGAGATAGCGCGGCGTCGACGGATCGGCGGGCCGCGGACGATCCGGCAGTATGCGCACTAGCAACCACTCCATCGCGTTGAGCGGCCCGATGAAAATCAGCGCCAGCGCGATGTTGAACAGCATGTGGAATTCGGCGGTCATCTTGGAGACGTCGGGCTGCAACGCGGGCAATTCGCGCGCCAGCGTCGGCAGGAAGGGGAGCACGACCAATATGCCGAACAGCCGATTGATCATGTTGCCGAGCGGCAGGCGCCGGCTGGCCGGGTTGCCGCTGATGCCGCCTTCGATCAGCGGGTTGATCGCGCTGCCGAGATTGGCTCCCAACACGAGCGCCAGCGCCGCTTCGGCCGAGACGAAATGCGAATAGGCCAGCGACATCACCAGCAGCACGACCGCGACGCTCGAATGCGCCGCCCAGGTCAGCACCGCCGCAATCGCGATGCACAGGACGGGATCTTGCGTGACCGAGGCCAACAGCGCGCGGGCCAGCGGCGCCTGCTCGGCCGGCGCCAGCGTGTCGATCAAAATGTGCAGCGCCAGCAGGGTCAGTCCGAGCCCGATCGCGATGCGGCCAAGCGCGCGCGTGAGGCTCTGCCCGCCGGCGCGGAATGTGATCACACCGACAATAAAAAATACCGGCGCGACCGTCGAGACATTGAACGACAGCACCTGCACGATCAGGGTCGTACCGACATTGGCGCCGAGCATGATGGCGAGCGCCGGCACAAGGCTGACGAGGCCGTCGGCCGCCAGCGAGGTCGTCATCAATCCGGTCGCGGTGCTCGACTGCAACAGAGCGGTCAAACCGAGGCCGGCGACGAACGCGGTGAAGCGGTTGCGCAGCGCCTTGTTGAGGAAGCGGCGCAGGTCCGGCCCGAACGCGCGCAGCATGCCGGTGAGGACCATGTGCAGGCCCCACAGCAGCAGCGCCACGCCGCCAAGCAGATCGAGCAGAACGAGACTTCCCATTGAACGAGCTTCCGGGTTTTGAATGACCCGCGGCGCCATGCGCCGATCGGCCGTCTGATATTTAATCCCGCAGGCGAACAAAGACAAACGCACAAACGGCCGCGATGGTTCGCGGCCGCTGCGGCATAATCGTTAACGGCGGCTGCGGAAGCCGCCGACGATTCCCTGCGGCAGGAACGTGACGATGAGGACGAACAGGATGCCGAGCCAAAGCAGCCAGCGGTCGGGATGAAACAGCGCCGACATCACCGGCATGCCGGTGATCGCGGTGGAGATCATTCCGAGCAAATTTTGCAGATAGTACTGCGCCAGCACGACCACGATCGAGCCGATGACCGCGCCGTAAAGCGAGCCCATGCCGCCGATCACCACCATCAGCAGAATGTCGATCATCAGCGAGAACGACAGGGTCACGTCGGGGCCGTTATAGCGCAGCACCAATGCCATCAGCGCGCCGGCGAGCGCCGCCATCACCGCGGAGAGCACGCAGGCCAACGTGCGGTAGGCGACCACCTGGTAGCCCATTGCTTCGACGCGGAATTCGTTCTCGCGGATCGCCCGCAGCACCAGGCCGAGCGGTGAGTTGACGACGCGCAGCATGACCAGGAACAGGATCAGCGCGGCTAAGAAGGTGATGTAGTAGGTGATCACCGGACCGTTGACGACGACGCCGAGCACCGGTTCGGCGAACAGCCGGAAGCTCGGCCGCAAAATCGCCGGCACCGAAAAGGTCAGGCCGTCCTCGCCGCCGGTCAGGTCACGCCATTGCTCGGCGACAATCTGGGAAAAGCTCGCGATCGCAAGCGTAATCATGGAAAAGAAAATTGCGCGCAGGCGCAGGCTCAGGATGCCGATCAGAGCGGCGACGACCGCCGCTACGGCGGCGCCAGCGGCGGCGCCGATAATGACCGCGCCCCAGCCGACCCAGCCCTTGGCGAGCATGATCGCCACGCCATAGGCGCCGATCCCGAAAAACATGGTGTGCGCGAACGACACGATGCCGGTGTAGCCCAGCATCAGGTCGTAGCTCGCCACCAGGATCACGAAGATGCAGATTCGCGCCGACACGCCGAGCGCCTTGGTGCCGGGAAACAGGAAGGGAGCGAGCGCCAGCGCCAGCAGGATTACCAGCATGACCACGTTGAGGCCCACGCGACCGGGCGGATCGTCGGAGACCAGCCAGCTCAGCAATCCCGACGGCCGCCGGATGTCCTGCTGCATCAGCGCCACGTCAGTGCTCGGCCATTGGGAATAATCCGCGCGGCTGCCACAGCAGGATCAGCGCCATCAGCAGAATGTTCGATCCCAGCGCCATTTTCGGCGCCAGGAAGCCGACATAATTGCTGGTCAGTCCCACCAGAATGGCGCCGATGAAACAGCCGCCGACCGAACCCAACCCGCCGATGATCAGAATGATGAAAACCAGGATGGTCATGCTGTCGCCGATCTGGCTGTTCACCGTCTCCTGATATTGGCCCCACATCATGCCGCCCATGCCGGCGAGCGCCGTGCCGGCCATGAACACACCGATAAAGACGCGGCGTATGTGATAGCCGAGCGCCTGCACCATCTCGCGGTTCTCGACGCCGGCGCGCACGACGAGGCCAAGACGGGTGCGCTTGAGAAAAAGATGCATGGCGAGCGCGACCGCAAGCCCGACTGCGAGCGCCGCCAGGCGATAGGTCTCGATCGGCGAGGTGCCGATGAAGACGCTGCCGCGCAAGCTGGCCGGCTTCGGTAGTACCAGCGCTTCGGGTCCCCAGACCACGATCACGAGCTGTTCGATGACGGTCAGCGCGCCAATGGTGATCAGGATCTGGCGGAGCGGCGCTCCGTAGACTTGGCGGATGATGACGCGCTCGAACACAAAGCCGAGCGCGCCGCTGGCGGCGGCGGCCGCGACCAGCGCCACCAGCAGCGCGAGCAGATTGAGCGTCAACGATGTTTGCATGGTCCAGCCGGCGAGTGGCCGCAGCACCGATACCGTCACATAGGCGCCGACGGTGACGAAAGCGGCGTGCGCGAAGTTGAGCACGTCCATCAGGCCGAAGATGAGCGTGAGGCCGGACGCCACCAGAAACAGCATGATGCCCATGGTCAGTCCGGCGACAGTCAGCGTCACCCACGGTCCGGGTCCGATCGCCGGCAAGGTGGCGAGCACGATGAGCGGGGTCAGCGCATAGGGCGCCCAGCGCCGCAGATGGTCGCGCCAGTTTTCCGTCATACCGCCGTCGCCATGCTCAGTCCCAGCAGCCGGTGTTGCATTGTCTCGTCGGCGGCCAGCTCCGCCATGCCGCCGATGTGGATGATGCGGCCTTCGTCCATCACCGCGACGTCATCGCCGACCGCCTCGGCTACATGGAAGCTCTGCTCGACCAGCAGAATGGTGGTCTGCTCGGCCTTGAGGCGAAGCAGCGCGGCGACGAGTTGGTCCACCATGGCGGGCGACAAGCCCTTGGTCGGTTCGTCGATCAGCAGGAGCCGGCGCTGCTCGATGATGGCGCGCGCAATCGCCAGCATCTGCTTCTGTCCGCCGGACAGCGAACCCGCCGCCGAGTCCCATTTCACCTTCAGCATCGGGAAGCTGTCGAGCACTCGGTCAAGATAGGGCTGCGCAAAGCCGCGTGGCGCCGTGGCGAGCAGCATATTCTCGCGCACCGTCAGTTTGCCGAAGATGCCCATGTTCTCCGGAACGTAAGCTATGCCGAGCCGCGCAATATGCGGCGTTTCCAGCGCGGTAAGCGATTGCCCGTCGAACGTGATTTGGCCCGCCCGCGCCCGCCAGAGGCCCATGATGGTGCGCAATGTCGTGGTCTTGCCGGCCCCGTTTCTGCCGAGCAGCATGGTGACGCGTCCGCGCCGCGCCACCAGATTGACACCGTGCAGGATGCGATAGCGGCCGATGTCGGTGTGGACGCCGTCGAGCCGCAACACCGGGTCGTCGCTGGCGGTCATTGAAATGCTTCGCCGCGCGCGCCGGCGTGATGCACGCCGAGATAAGCCTCCTGCACCACCGGCAGCGCTACAACCTCCGCCGGCACCCCGTCGGCAATCAGCATGCCGTCCTGCAGCACGATGATGCGGTCGGCAAGCCGCGTTACCACGTCCATGCGGTGCTCAACCAGCAGCACGGTCTTGTGCGTCTCCTGCTTGATCGCCTCGATCAGATCGAGAATGGTCGGAATTTCGTCAAGGCTCATGCCGGCGGTCGGCTCGTCGAACATCAGCACTTGCGGCTCCAGCGCCAGCAGGATCGCCACCTCAAGCTTGCGCTGGTCGCCATGCGACAGCGCCGCCGCGATCAGGTTCGTGCGGGATGCAAGCTTCACCCTGTCGAGCCAATGCTGCGTCTGCTCGCGTACCCGCGCATCGCGCGCGGCGATGCTGAGGAAATCAAAGCGGATTTGCGCGACCGACTGCACGGCGAGCCGCACATTTTCGAACACCGTCAGGCTCGGATAGAGATTGATCAACTGGAAGGCGCGCCCAAGCCCAAGCCGTGTGCGGTGCGGCGCGCCCATGCGGGTGACGTCCCTGCCGAACAGGCTGACGCTGCCGCGCGTCGGGCGGAGTTGGCCCGAGATCAAGTTGAAATAAGTGGTCTTGCCGGCGCCGTTCGGACCGACGATCGCCGTCAGCGTGCCGCGATGAAAGGCGCAAGTCACCCCATTCACCGCGATCTGACCGCCGAAGCGGATGGTCAGATCGCGGGTGGACAGGGCAGGGACATCATCCGTCACGCCGCGCCCCCCAATTGCCCCGGATCTACTAGCGATGATTGGCGATTGGAATTTTCATCTCGTCGATGGAGATGATGCGGGTAAGCTCGGGGATCGCCCACAGCACGTTCGGATCGACCTTGATCTTGAACGCGTACATCGGCTGCAAAAGCTGGTGATCTTCCTGGCGGAACATGACTTTGCCCTTGGGGGATTCGAACGCCATGCCCTCCATGGCCACGATCAGCTTCTCGGCATCGGTCGAGCCGTTGGTCTTTTTCAGCGCCTCGACGACCGCCTGCGCAGCGATGAAGCCGCCGCAGGTGAAGAAATCCGGCGGATAGCCGTTGAAGCGTTTCTTGTTCTCGGCGATCAGCCAGTCGTTCGCCGGGTTCTTGGGGATCTCATAATAATAGTAGGCCGCGCCCTCGAGGCCGGGGAAATCCTTGTAGGCAATCAAAGCCGGCAGGATGTTTCCGCCGGTGGCGACCGAGATCTGCAACCGATCAGGGTCCATCGCCTTAAGCGCACCCATCGGATTGCCGCCGGCCCAGTTGAGGAAAATCACCTTGTGGCCATGCTCCTTGGCCAACGTATCGAAGATGCGCTGGTAGGCGGCGGTGAAATCCGTGGTCGCCGGCGGCGCATATTCTTCCGCCGCCAGCTTGGCGCCGGTCGGCGCCAGCGCGGTTTTGAAGGCCGTGACGAAATCGCGGCCGAACGCATAATCCTGCGCCAGCGTCGCCACCACGGTGCCCGCCTTGCCGATGGCGAGCGCGTTCGACACCGCGTCCTGGCTGGAATTGCGGCCGGTGCGGAAGATGTAGCGGTTCCATTTGTCCCCGGTGATCGAATCGGCGACCGCCGGCTCGACGATGAAGATCTTCTTGTTGTCCTGGGCGACCGGCAGCATGGCCAGCGCCACCGCGGAACTGGTGCCGCCAACCGCAATCTCGGCGCCGTCGTCGTTGTAGGCTTCATTCAAGAGATTGCGGCCGACGTCGGGGCGGGTCTGGCTATCCTTCTCGATGACGACCAGCTTGCGGCCGGCGACCATCATTGTCCCACCGGTCGCGTAAGCGAGACCCATGGCGAAGCCGGCCGAGGTCTGCTTGGCATAGGCTTCGAGCGGCCCGGTCTTGTCGGTGATCAGCGCAATCTTAAGGTCGTCTGCATGGGCTTGCGCGGACCACAGGGCGGCGATCGCCACGCTCACGGCGACCCACGCGCCATTCCTGGTCTGCCGGGACTTGCTACTCATCTGCCGCTCTCCTTGGACGGGCACGCTGCGTTGAAGGGTTTTCGGCGTGCTGTTGTTATGGCTTCGGCCGCAAGCTTGGTCTGAATCAGGCCATCGCACAAGCGCCATCCCGCGGCGTTACTGCGTCGCTTGGCGGCGGTCGCGAATTGGAGGTCCGATCCGGCCGATCACGGATCGAGTTCGGTGTCCCAGTAGAGATAGTCGAGCCAGCTTTCGTGCAGGTAGTTCGGCGGGAACAGCCGGCCGTTGCGGTGCAGGTGTTGAACCGACGGCTGGAACGGCCGCTGCGATGGCCACATCTTGGACTCGTCCGGCGTCAGATTGCCCTTCCTGAGATTGCACGGCGAGCAGGCGGCGACGACGTTGTTCCAGACCGTATGGCCGCCGCGCGAGCGCGGCAGCAGGTGATCGAAGGTCAGATCGTCGCGTGCGCCGCAATACTGGCAGCAGAAGCGGTCGCGCAGGAAGACGTTGAAGCGCGTGAAAGCCGGATGCGTCGAGGGCTTCACGAAGGTCTTGAGCGACACCACGCTCGGCAGCTTCATTTCGAGGCTGGGGCTGTGAACGGCGCGGTCGTAATTGGCGACGATGTTGACCCGCTCGAGGAACACCGCCTTGATCGCGTCCTGCCACGACCACAGCGACAGCGGGTAATAGCTCAGCGGACGAAAATCCGCATTCAGCACCAGCGCCGGAAAGCCGGATGGCGAGACATGAGCGTTCAAGACGACATTCCTACCGACTCGAATGCCGCAGTGCGGCCTTGCCGCTAGTTTATAGGCAGACGTGACAGGATTGTGAAGCCCGAACGGGGGCTTAAGCCAATCGGCGCTCGTCGCGCTCAGCGCTTGGCCGCAAAGCTCTTGGCCAGGAATTCGCCGCCGTGGCGAAGCCCCTCCGGATCGATGCCGTGGCCGATGCCGGCGGAAAGATGCCATTGCGTCGGCACGCCAAAGGCGGCGAGCCCCTGCGCCGCGGCAAACAGCGCCTGTACCGGAATGAGCTCATCCTGGTCGCCATGCACCAGCAGCACCGGCGGCCGCGATTTGATGTCGGCGACGGCGCTTTCCGGATTGCCGTCCGGCGGCAGCACCAACAAGCCGGAATAGCCGACGATTGCCGCTGGCGGCACCGCGCGGCGCAAGCCGACATGCAGCGCCATCATGGTGCCCTGGCTGAAGCCGACCAAAGCGAGCGCGGACGGCGGCAGATTCTGGCGCTTAAGCTCGGCGTCGATGAAGCGCTCCAGCACCGGCGCCGCCTTATTGACGCCAACCCAGCGTTCGGTGGGATCGCGGAAGGTCAACCCGAACCATTGCCGGCCGACCGGCGCCTGCGAGCATGGCTCGGGCGCATGCGGCGAGACAAACGCGGCCTCCGGCAAGATTTGTTGCCAGGCGCGGCCGAGTTCGATCAGATCGTTGCCGTCGGCGCCGTAGCCGTGGAGAAACACCACGAGCTGGCGCGGGTTGCCGGAGCGGGGCGCCAGCCGCGGGCCGTCGAGCTCAGCCGCCATTCGCGGTCCTCGTTCGCTCGGCCGCGGCGCGCAGAACCCCGCCGCGGCTCAAGCTCTTGCTTTAGCCGCGGGCACAAGTACGTGTCCACGTCAGAGTGCGGTGTGAAATGGGCGCGGCAAACATATTCACCAGCTCTGAAATCACCCCCATGACGTGAGGACGATCGTCAGTGCCACGATCGCGGTAAGGGCAATAGCCGCGGCAATCGGGCCCGGTGTTGGATCTGTCACGATCGTAACCGCCCACAAAGCAACTATGAGGAGCACGCAAATAAAGCCGATAAGCCTTGATGCCGACCGCATGTGGTGCGTTCCGCGGATTGGTTGGGGCTTTTGCCGCAACCCGCCGAGCAGGGATTGCGTGCCCCGCGCGGTGGTCGCGGCAAATTTCCCGACAGTTGGTCAGAATGCGGTGTGGAAGCGGCCGGCAAATACGTTCACCGGTCCGCGGTCGGCGTTGTAGCCTGGATTGGCGATGAACTGATAATCGAAGCTGATTTTCGCCGACGCCGTTATGGCGTAGCTGTAATAAGCCTCGATGATCTGTTCGAGGCCGTAATTCGGCAGCGAGCCGTCGCCGACGAGGACGCCCATACCGCCGGCGGCAAAATAGGCGATGTGGGTCGGCGCGAGACCGTTGACGATACCGGCGACACCGATGGTGTCGTCGGGGCGGCCCCATTGCTTGCCGGCGATCGAAACGCCTGCTTGTACAGTGCGGTCGATGTCGGTGAAATCCCACGGCTCAAGGTTACCGTCGGCCCAGCCGGCGCGCGCAAACACGCCGAGGGTTTCGTTAACTTGTTGCTCTAGGTTGAGGCTCACGCCAGGCAGGTTGCGATAGCTACGGTCTGCCGCCAGCGCGTTACTGGCATTGCCGAAATTCGGATCGAGCGGGTTGGCCGCCGCCGCCACCGCATCCTGGAAATTGCCCATTCGTCCATGGATGAGAAACCCCGTGATCTTCAGCTTGCCCGGCTGCCCCCAGAGCTCATGTCGCTCCTCGATCTCTCCGACAAATTGCTGTTGGCTGAAGGTTGGATCGAGCTCGAAACCGGGCCCGTTCATGCCGCCGCCGGCAGGAACCTCCGACATGTCGAAAACGCCGGCGCGAAGCGCGAAGATGCCCTGATACCATTCGGCTGCACCGCCATAGGTGTATCCCCAGGCGTCGCCGGCATAATCGAACGTGCCGGCATTGATTAGCGCCCAGTTGAGAAAATCGGTTTTCGGGTTGTTGGCGTATTTGTTGGTGTCGAAGATATCGACGATGGCGAACTTGCCGGCGGTCAACACCAGACGGTTCTCGGTGTGCGATCCGGCGAACTGATTGACGTCGTCATCGACTTTCTGTGTTGCGCCGCCGAGATCGATGGTTTGCCGGATGAAATAGCGCTGCGCACGCGCATAGGGGTAGCTGAAGCCGAGCTTATAAGATTCACCGCTCGGAAATCCGGCGACGCCGTGAGTCTCGGCCAGACCGTGACCCTGATCGATTTCAGGATCGACCCAGATCTCTGCGCCTTGCCACGGCTTAAGGCCAACAAAAAGTGTGGCATCGATTGTCTCGCGGCCGTTGGCGGCGGACTGCAGACTGTTGGCGCCCAGGGACCCGGCTGGCGAGCGGAATGCCGGAGTGCCCTGCCAGACGAACGTGGTCTGGCCGTGAAGGCTGAGGTTGTCCGGATCGATCGCCGCCGGCGCTGCCTTCGTCAGAATGGGACTTCCCTGCATCGGATCGCCGCCGAACTGATAGTTCAGGCCAAAGCGCATCTCGTTGAGCTTGAGGTCGGAGCTAATCGGCTGCGCGCCGCCGGTATACGCCCAGGTATTGCTGCCGTAATCGATGAACAGGTATTCGGCGCGCGCGGTCCAGTGTGGCGCAACCGGGACCTCCACGCCGCCCCCAACCGTCCAGCCCAGCCGCCACAAGAATGGCTGCTCGGTGTTGCCGGTCGCGACTTGCGTCAGCGATTGCTGGTTGTAGCTCCAGGCGAAGCCGCCGGTTGCGTAAAACAGCCAGTGCCCAGGCGCGTAGCCGAGGCGCGCCCGCACCGTGCCGGAGTCGAGCACCGTCTCAGTGAACGTAACGGCGCCGAGTGTCGGCGAGGTGAAGTTCGAGCTGCCGCCGATCGAAACGCCGAACGGATTGACTCCGGTCGGCAGCGACTGCCACGCCGGAGCGGTGACGTCGGCCTCGGCGCCAATAAGAATGCGGTTCGGCAGCACGTAATTGTAGCCGCCCTGGATGCCGGCGAAGAAGCTTCCGGTCTCGCTGAAGGTGTTGATCTGTTGAAAGAAGCCGTTTGAGCCGGTGATGCCGGGTGCGGCGGTCCAATTCGAGTTGCCCCAGGCCACGCCCATATTGCCGCCGAGATAAAAGCCGCTCCAGTTGTATCCGGGGCCGCTGAGAGACGGCACTTTGAACGGCACGATGCCGATACCGTCGGCGGCGGCGCCGCCGGCGAATGCAATAATTCCGGTCGCGCATATCGCTCCGGCAGCGATCCGCGCACGTGTAGACAGGCGATTTGATAGAATGAGCTCAGCCATGGCGGCCTCCATCCGTGTGACACCTCGTACTGTCACCACAGCGGAAGTCCGCCCCGATCGCGCGCCCCGCACGCCGGAAGGATGACTTCGTTCAGGCAGGTTTCCTGGCTTGCGGGTCGTCGCCCTTCTCCGCCTTCCCAAGCCTTGCACCGCAGGGCCCAGTGGCATTCCAGAGAAAGGCTCACCGCCAACAGTTGCGGGGGCAGCTCCGGAATTGTCTTGCCGCCGAAACGGCGCGACGCACCGGATTCCCTTTTCGCCGGTCAACGCGACCGGCGCACCTGAACTGTGTGAATTGGATGAGCAAAGCCGGTTCGAGTCAAGCCGCGCGTTTAAATCCTGTTGAACGGTGCAGTCGTGCGATTGAAAAAACTTTTGAAACATTTTTGCCGGCCCCACGATCGAAAGTACAAAACATCCGATCGACGACAGCGTCAACTTCTATAGTTTAGAATTAAAGTAGATCGAAAGTGTCTCGATACATTGCCGAAGTAATCGCCCGCTGATGTATTGAGGCGCGTACTGAATTAACATGAAGCCAAAGCCGTATTCATGCGAACTGAGCGCAGGCAGGAGCAGCACGCCCGCCCTTGCCCGGTCCAGTGATTGTCCTGCGGCGCCGCATTCCGGCTCGCCGCATTCCCGGTGACGTTCACAACCGTTTCGCCGTCCGGGTTCAAAACCACGCGGACCCAACTCCATGGCATCGAAAGCGGCATCCCGCCGCTGATCAGATTCTCGCGCCTCGTTTATCGGAGCGCCATCGACCCTCGCCGTGTGCGTTCAACAATCAAAGCGCCCAACAGAACACAGACGTGTTTGTGCCAATAAAAGTAATGTTATAACGTTACATCAGGAGGAAGGCGCTAGTCAATGTATCCATCCACGCGCCATGCGGGATTTCAGAGCGAACCGGACTTTGGATTTATGGGTATTCGGCTTAGTTGCGTGACGCGGGACAGCTGGACGAAACGAGGTTCCAGCGGCCGTTCGTGCCGCTCAGGCGTGTCACTGATAAAGGTGCAATGTCGATGCGCCAGAACGATTGTGGGTTCGCTTCGATCGCATGGACGATGGCGGCGCGGATGACGGTCGCGTGGGTAACGACAATCGACTGTCGATGGTCTGCTTGCTCGCCGGCGAGCCATTCAGCCACGCGCCGCATCAGACTGTAAATGGATTCGCCACCATGCGGCGTTGCCGCCGCATCGCGCAGCCAAGCGGCAATGGCTTCCGGCCGGCGCGCATAAACGTCCTCGAAAGTCCGGCCGCTCCAGTCGCCATAGTCGCAATCGCGCAGCAGCGGTTGCGGACTTGCATTCAGTTGGAGCGCTTCGGCGGTTTGCCGCGTTCGCAGTTCTGGGCTCGCCCAATGCAAGTCGGCATGGGGGAGGCGCCCTGCAAGCTCCGCTGCATCCTTCTTGCCGCGAGCATCCAATGGCTCGTCCGCGGGGAAGGCGGATTTGCGCACGGTGTCGGTCGACGCATGACAGATCAGGATAAGACGTGAAGTCATTCGTGGAGCCGGATGGTGTCTCGGTTTGAATTTCCGGATTTGGCCCAGCTACAGAATAGCGATCAGCAGGCCCACGGTGATGCTCACCGGATTGCAATGAGCAGTCCAGCGCTCACGCCAAGCGATTGCTCTCTGCCGTTGATGAAGCTGTAGGTGTAGCTTGGCTCAAGGAACCAGCCGTACTTTCGATCCGGCCACGGCCAGAACATGAAATCGAGAGCAAATTCGACCCCGATTTTCGTCGTGCCGCCGAATGTCGAGTCGAATGCCGGGCCTGCGCCGACCATAAGTTCCGCTGTATTCGAGAGTTCGAACGGCTTTTTGAAAAGAATGTCCGTACTCCAGTCGGTTGTCCCGGAGGCAAAGAGCGGCCCCGTGCCGATTTCGATTTCCAGCCAGTCCTTGATTGGGGTGAACTCAACTGCGACAGTCGGCCCAACGCTCGCCGCGTTAGGGGCGGTCCAATTGCCTGCGCCGCCGATTTCAAAGATAGCGATAGGTTCTTTTTCTTCGGCTTGCGCAACAGTGGCGAAAGGGACGGCCGCCGAAAAGACTGCGGCAAAGGCAAGCGTGCGCGGATTCACTGGTTTTTACCCCCACGGCTGCGGTACGCCTTTTTTAGGTCCGCGCTTGCTCGGCCTCGGCTTGTTCAAGCCCGCAGCCCACTCCCTTTTGCCGCGCGTTGCGTCAAGGCACCGAACAGCAAGCCGAGCGTCGCCCACATAATAAATTGCGCGCCAAGCGAGGCGATGCGGAATTTCCACAGCGCCACGGCCGGAAATTGATCCGGTACTTCGTTGACGACGGGAAGCAGAAGTCCGGCCACAGCGACAATCACGATGTAGCACGCGGCAATGATGAGGGTCGCGTTCCACTCGCCAAATCGCGGGACCAACAGTTGCTTGGACGCGGCCGATCCGATCATGGCGGCAAGCGAAATCGCGATCATGATGAAATAGAGCGCGGTGCGCAGGCCGATCGTCTCGGGGTTGCCGACCGACGGCGGATTTGCCGGATATTTCAGGTCCGGCACGATGTAGACGGCGATAAAGCCGGTCACCGCCAGCAAGGCCGACAACGCTTGCGGGCTCAGTGGGCCGGGCACTCGCCCTTGGGCAAACGCGAAGGCGAGACCGAACAGCCCGCCGAACGCTGCGCTGTAGACCATGACCGCGGTGAATAGACCGAGCCCGGCCTGGACCGTCCGGCTGACCAGCTCGGGCTCTTCTGCGGGCATGGCCATGCCTTTGGCCTTGTCGGCCTCGGCTTTGGCTTTGTCCATTTGCGTCTCGAACGCGATGGCGCGATCGACCTGCGGCTCGCCGTAGATTTTCAGGAAGCCGAACGAGAGCAGTCCCGCGACAATGCCGACAAGCATGCCGCGGACGAGAAACGTCCTGACCATGGGGAACTCCTGTCAGCCGCTTAGTGGCAGGGGAAGCCGAGGAGATGTCGTCCGTCGTGCACGAACTCATGCACGTACATGCCGCCGATCAGCGAGGTCGCGCCTTCTTCGGCGCCGACGAAATAAATCGCTAACAGCAGGATAAGCCCGGCGAAAATCGCCCAGGGCAGCCATTCCCGTAGCGGTATGGCGGTAACCGGCAGTGCCGGTGCGAACGTCGTGCTGGTCATCTCATCCTCCTGGGATTGCGCGTCCCGTTAGAGTTCTGCCAATCGCGGAGAGGGTCTGGCTCTCGGCCTTGAAATGACGCGGGCCGAATACAGTGGCGCGACCGCGCCGGAATCTCACCGGCTTCCTAGCTTCGCGAAGACCCGCCAGCATAGGGACGGGCGTGCCGCGTTGTCAACGAATGGCGCGGGGTCTTTGCTTGCGCGGTTTCCGGCGTTTGCCGCGCTTCGGCGGACTCGCGGTTGCCGGTGAGCGTGCACGCGCTGAGCAACTGCCACGCCGGCCGAAGGTAAATTTTGAGGAATGGGACGATCCGATGATTTCCGGCATTAGCTGGGTATCGGAGTTGATCGATGCCGCCGGAGGCATCGATATCTTTGCCGACCGCGCATCCCGCAAATCGGCTAAGGATCTCATCGTGACGGCGGAGGAAGTCATGCGACACGAGCCGGATATCATTATTGGCTCGCGGTGCGGCAAGAAGTTCCGTCCGAAGAGGTCGCCATGAGACCGGGATTCGATGGTATAACTACGGTCCGGTCCGGCGCGGTGCAATGACTGGACACCGGAAAGCTCAGTAAAAGGAAATTGCCAATATCTTTCGACATCCTCCGGCCTTTCCGGTGCAACATCAGAACGGGCTCGCGTCGGTTGAACCTCGGTTCGCTTTCAATGTTCGAGAAACGAAAATGAGCTGGCAAAGTTCGACACAATCCAAGCGAAGGTCAGCCTCGATATTTCGCATGATCGTGCCGGTTCCACGCGGTGTCCGGCTTGAGCGCAGCCAAGTGGCCGGGCTGGTCCTCTACCACGCTCTGGCATTGCTCGCACTCGTGCCGTGGTTTTTCAGTTGGACCGGTGTCCTGCTTGCATTCTTCGGCATTTATGTCTTCGGCGTCCTCGGCATCAATATCGGGTATCACCGTCTTCTGACGCACAAGGGTTTCGTATGCCCGAAATGGTTGGAGCATAGTTTTGCGTTCCTCGGGGTATGTTGTTTACAAGGAAGCCCTTCGAGATGGGTGGCTACCCATCGCCGTCACCACGAACATGCCGACGACGAGCCGGACCCGCATAGTCCGATCATCGGCTTTCTATGGGCTCATGTCGGGTGGGTGATGATCAAGAACGAAAGTATGGAGCGAGACGGACTCTACCAAAGTTATGCCAAGGACATTCTGCGGGATGAATTCTACGCATGGATAGAAGATCGTAGGATGTGGATATGGCTGGTCTTCATGTCATGGAGCGTATTTTTCTTCGGTGGGCTCGCGGCCGGCCTGTTAGTCGGATGGCCTTTGCCAGAGGCATTGCAGTTCGGTTTGAGCTTGTGGCTATGGGGTGTGATCGTGCGTACCGTCGTGCATTGGCATTTTACTTGGTCCGTAAATTCGGTGACGCATATGTGGGGGTATCGCAATTATGAAACTCCGGACAACAGCCGCAACAACGTGCTCATCGCTTTCGTCAGCAACGGCGAAGGCTGGCACAACAATCATCATGCGGATCCCGGTTCGGCGCGCCACGGACATAAATGGTGGGAGGTGGACGTGGCTTGGCTAACCATCCGTTTCTTGATGGCCATCGGGCTCGCAACCCAAGTGAGAATTCCCGTGACCCATACGCTGTTGGATCGCAGAGACGCCGCTTAGCGTCTCAATGCGAAAGGCCAAGCGCAAATTCGGTCTGCGGCGAAAACCATCGGTATCTCGCGGCCGTTTATTTTCGCGCCGGATCGACCGCATCGAGGCCGATCTTGATGCCGAGCGGGATAAAGGCGCCGAATGCGCCATGCACGCGGGCGCCGAGCGCAATCCATTCCTCGAGAGTTCCCGCACGGGCATTGCCGATGAGGCAGCAGGCGACGACGGCGAGGGCAAGCACACCGGTCTTCGATTTGTTCATGACTTGCTCCGGCTAGAGCGCCGCTTTTTTTGCGCGGGGCGCTTGCCGCGCTTTGGCGGACGCGCAGTGCGCGTGGTTGACGTCTTCGCCGCCGCCGCCACGCGATAATACGTCCACAGGATTCGGGCCGCGACGGCACGCCATGGCCGCCAGTTTTCCGCCAACTCCTGCATCTCTTTGGTGCCCGGCCGTGCCGGCAGCGCAAATGCAACGCGCGCAGCTTCCTGGAGCGCGAGGTCGCCGGCCGGCCAGGCATCGGCGTGGCCGAGGCAGGACAACAGATAAATGTCGGCGGTCCATGGTCCGATGCCGTGGACGGCGGTCAACGCCGCATGCGCCGCTTCGGCAGTAAGCTCGCCGAGTGCGGCGAGCGCCAGTTCGCCGCGCGTGACGGCGCGTGCAATGGCCTTGAGCGTGCGAATCTTCGGCGCCGACAGTCCCAGCCGCGCCAGCCGCGCCGGGCGCGCGCGCAGGATGGCCGCCGGCTCGAACGGATCGAAGGCCGCGGCAAGCCGCCCCCAAATGGCGTTGGCGCTCGCGGTCGAAAGCTGTTGCGCCACAATAATGGCGGCAAGTGCGGCGAAACCGTCCGAGCGGCGCCGCAGCGGCGGCCGCCCCGCTTGGGCAAGGAGCGCAGTGAAGCGCGGATCGGCTTTTCCGAGCGCGGCAAGCGCAAAGTCGAGATCGGCCTCGCTGTGGATGTGGGATCGGGCCATTGCGACTATCTGATTGATCGCCGGTTCCGATGCGTCAACCCCGATAGTGACTTCCACGTATGTCGATGCCCACCCGGATCTTTCGCTTCGCGCCGAGCCCGAACGGGCATTTGCACCTGGGCCATGCCTATTCGGCGCTGCTCAATGCGGAATTGGCCCGCGCGGCCGGCGGGCGGCTTCTCCTGCGCATCGAGGACATCGACGCGACGCGCTGCCGGCCAGAATACGAGACCGCGATTGATGAGGATCTGAGCTGGCTCGGCATCGCCTGGGAGGAGAACGTGCGGCGGCAAAGCGAACATTTGGACGATTACCAGGGGGCGCTCGACAAGCTCGAAACCGAGGGCCTCATCTATCCGAGTTTCGAAAGCCGCAACGAGATCAGCGCGCTGGTCGCGCAGCGCGACCGGCAAGGCGGTTGGCCGCGCGATCCCGACGGCGTGCCGCTTTATCCCGGCCGTGCGCGCAAGCTCCCGGTCGCCGAACGAGAGCGCCGGCGCCGGGCCGGCGATCCGTTTGCGCTGCGGCTTGCGATGGATGCGGCTGTCGCCCGCGCCGGCGTGCTGACCTGGAACGAGACCGGCGCCGGTCCGCAGGACCAATCCGGCTTGGTTGCCGCGGCGCCGCAAATGTGGGGCGATGTCGTGCTCGCAAGGAAGGACGTGCCGGCCAGCTATCACCTCGCCGTCGTCGTTGACGACGCGCTGCAAAGCGTGACTGACATAGTGCGCGGGCAGGACTTGTTCTGGTCGACCGGCATCCACCGGCTGCTTCAGGTGCTGCTCGGGCTGCCGGAGCCGACTTACCACCATCACAAGCTCATTCTCGACGGCGCTGGCCGCAAACTGTCGAAGGCCACCTTGGCCACGAGCTTGCGTGAATTGCGCGACGGCGGCGCGACGGCGGTGGATATCCGCCGGATGGTTGGGTTAGGCCGCTGAACATTTCCTCCCTAGCATGGCATGTTCGAGCATGATCCGGAAAAGTGGAAACCGATTTTCCGATAAGATCATGCTCGCCGAATAAGCTGCGGCGCCGGGAGCTGCCATGGCGCGATTGAGGTCGAAACGGACATCCGCCGCGAAGCCAGCGCGTCGGCGGACGAGGCGGCGTGCGCCGGCACTGTCTTCGGCGCGCGTCACCGAGGCTTCGCTCGTCGCCTACGCGCACGATATTCGCACGGCCCTGACCGGCATCCTCGCGCTCGGCGAATTGCTGGCAAGCTCCAATCTCGGCGAGCGGGAGCGGCATTGGGCGTCGGAGATCAAAGGCAGTGCCGAGCATTTGGCTTCGCTGACGACCTTGATGATCGACGCCGCAAAAGCCGACGCAGGCGCGCTCATGCTCCAACAGGAAATATTCCGGCCGCGGCGCCTGATCGCTGCGCTGGCGGATTCACTTACCGCCCGCGCGCAGACCAAGGGCCTCACCGCTGCAGCGACCGTCGCGGACAACGTGCCGGAAGTGCTCAAGGGCGATCCGGTGCGGTTGCGGGCGGCGATCGACAATCTGATCGACAATGCGGTGAAGTTTACCGGCAGCGGTGCCGTCGAGCTCGACGTGCGCGCGGGGCGCGCTGCGCGCGGTCACGTTCGGCTGGTTTTCACGGTCAGCGACAGCGGCATCGGGCTGAAACCCGCAGAGATCAAGCGGCTGTTCCGGCCGTTTGCGCAGGCGAGTGCCGATATTGCGCGGCGCTATGGCGGCGCCGGGCTCGGGCTTGCTGTTGTCAAGGCGCTGGCGAAATTGATGGGCGGCGATCTGACCGTCACCAGCAAGTTCGGCCGCGGCTCAAGCTTCCGTTTCTCGGCGGTGCTGCCGCTTGCGGCCGGCGCCGCGGCCGGCAACGCGCCTGCGCGCCGGCCGTCGGCGTCGGCGCGCCGCCTATCGGTCTTGTATGCGGAGGACAATCCGTACGGCCGGGTCATACTCAACACCATTCTCAGCGAGCTCGGCCATCGCGTCGATTTTGCAAGTTCGGGTGAGGAGGCGGTCGCGGCGGCGGCGCGCGGCTACGACGTGGTGCTCATGGACGTGACGTTGCCCGGCATCGACGGCCTGGAAGCGGCCCGCCGCATCCGTGCGCTTCCCGGTGCTGCGGCGGCGACGCCGATCGTCGGGATATCGGGCCGCGGCGGACCGGGCGACGAAGAAGCCGCGCGCGCCGCCGGCATGGACTTCTATCTGTGCAAACCCGTGAGCCCGAGCGCGCTCAGCGCGGCGATCGCGGCGGTGACGAAAGCATAACGCGCTAGCCGGCGGTCGCCGCGGCGGGTACGTCGCGTTGCGCGAGTTCGATAAACGCGACGCCGGGGGCGCTGCGCCCTTCGTCAAGCGGCAGGGCATAAAGCACACTCTCGCCGCGGCGGGCGATTTCCTCAAAGCCGAGGCGCGGGTAGAGGTCGCGCACCAGCGCATTCTTGGCGGTCGGCGCGTATTCGCCGATCAAGCGGCGCGCGCCGAGCGCCCGGGCGCGGGCGGCGATGTCGGCCAGGATCGCATCCTCGACCTTGCGGCCGAACACGCGGCAGGACATCAGCCATAGATCGATGCGCGCGTCGGCCGTTTCCTCGCGCGCGACCGCTACCACGCTGATGATGCCATTGTCGCCGAAGCGGTCGGTGAGGCGGTAGCAACGGCCGAAGCCGCTGCCCACTATCGCGGCAAGCTCGCCCCGATTGTAGCGGCGCGTGGTCAGGTTGAACTGGTTGGTCTTGTGGATCAGCTCGGTGACTCGTTCGCGCGCCGACTCGAGCGGCGCGCCCTCCAGCACCATTTTCAGCTCGCGCAGGAATTCCTGATAGTCGCCGATATTGCGCTGCGCCACCTCGCGCGCGTCGTTCTCTGCATACATGCGGCCGCGCCCGCGCGATTCGCCGGTCGTGACGCGGTGATCGAACAAGCCGGTACGCTCCAGCATTGGCACGCGCTGCGCGGGGTCGTCCGACAACTCGGGCACCGCAATGTCGGGAAAGCGGAGCCGCACTTCCGCGCGCTCGACCGGGCTGTCATCGAGAAACACGACGCCGGCGGTGGAGAGATTAAGACGCCCGAGAATGCGGCCAAGGCTCGACGATTTTGGCTCCCAGTGGATTTCGCTGGCGGCAAAATCGGCGGCGCGCAGGATCATTTCGGGCCGCCTGGCGAAGACGTCCCGCACGGCGGCGGGGTCGTTCTTGCTGGCGATCGCAAGGACGATGCCTTTGGCGAGCAAGCCTTGCAGAAAGGCTTGCAGCCGCAGGAAATGCCTGCCCTTGCCGGCCGGATCGAGGTCGATGCCGTCAAAGCCGTCGTCGCCCACACGTCCGCCCCAGAGCGTGTCGTCGAGGTCGACGACGACGAGCTTGCAGCGCGGCGCGGTCGCGCCGGTGACCGCATCGGCGAAGAGGCCGAGCACGGCCGGCGTGCGGTCGGGATGAAACGGCAGCTTTGCTGTGTCGTAGAAGCGGTCGTCGAGCCAGGCATGCGCGCCGACATTGCGCATCAGCGGCTCGATGTCGATCAGCGTCACGCGCGGAACGGCGAGCGCGGCGCGCAGCCCGTCATTGACCGCGCGCCGCCAGCCATAGGCGACGGCATTGTCGGATGTTTCATCGGCCAGCGGTTCCGGCAGCGTAACGAGAATGTGCGCGTCGGTCGTCTTCAGCGCCGCCTCGGCCGCCGCCGCCACGGCCGCGACGACGGCTTCGGGGCTGCGCAGCGATCCGTAAGCGAGCTCGATCGAGGTCAACGCCAGGATGACGTGCGTCGGGGCAAATGCATGCAGCGATGAAGCGGGCTCAAGCAATTCGGCGCGCCACTGGTTGTACGGGCTTTCGTAGATTTCGGCCGCGAGATTGCGCGCCGCCAAAGCCAGCGGGAATCCGCGGGCGAGAAATGGCGTGGCGTAATTGCCGGTGAGCGCCAGGCGGATTTTCGGCCACGCCGGCGGATGCGGCGCGCCGGCGGCCTGGTAGTCGCGCGTGCAGGCGGCAAGCTGCGCCAGCGTCTGCGCAGCCGCGTAGCGCGCCAGGAGCGGCGCAAGCTCGCCGCCGTCGTCGCTCATGCCCGCACGCCCTTCTCCTGCAACAGGGTCACCAATTCGCTCACGTTGCGCAGGCCGGCCAGCTCATCGGTGGTCAGCGCCACGCCGAGCTTCATCTCGATTTCGACCACCAGGATGATGTGGTTGAGCGAATCCCACAGTGGTACCTGCGATGCGTCGAGTTCTTCGCTCAGCACCAGATCGGGGTCGATGACGCCACGAAAGATCGGCTCGAGCTTGCGTAGGACCGCTTCTCTGCTCAAACTTTTATCCACCATTGCTGCACGGTTTTATGCGCTGGCGCGGCAGCGAACAAGCGCCCGGCTCTTTGCCGCCCCGGTGGTGATCTTGCTCCGGTAATGACTTACAATCCGCGGCGTTTGCATGAGCATGGCAGAACCATTCATCCCCCATGGCCGCGTTGGCGCGAGGACCGGATGACGTCCGAGCCTCGTTACCGGCCGATTCCATTGCAACGGCGGTGGATGAACGATCTCGTCCATTTCGGCAAGAAATCGCACATCATGGGCTGCGCCTGGCGCATCAATATTGCGCCGGTGGTCGCGGCGCGTGCTGCCGCCGGCGGGCCGCCGGTGGGATGGACCGCGGTCTGGCTGAAGACGATGGCGCTCGTGGGCGCGCGCCGGACCGAATTGCGCTCGGCCTATCTGCCGTTTCCGTGGGCGCGCCTCTACGTCCATCCGCAGACCGTCTGCACGGTTGTGGTCGAGCGCACTTGGCAGGGCGCTTCGGCGCTGTTCTTCGAGCAATTTGCCAACACAGAAAAAGTGCCGCTCGATGAGCTCGACCTTGCGTTGCGGCGGCTGCGGCAAGTCCCGGTCGAGAGCGTCGGCAGCTTTCGCCGCGTCATTCGCTTCGCGCGGCCGCCGGTGCTCGTGCGCCGGCTGATCTGGAGCCTGGCGCTGAACTGGTCGGGGCGAATACGCGCCAAATATTTCGGGTTGTGCGGGCTAAATCCGTTTCCGACCGGAGGCAGCATTGTGCAAACGGCGATGCCGACCGGGTTCACGCTTTACTTCGGCCTGGTTGAACCGAACGGCGACGCGCAAATTCAGACCTTCTACGATCATCGTCTGATGGATGGGGTCGAGCTGTTTCGCATCGTGCGCGATCTCGAAGCGACCATAAATCGCGACATCGTGGCGGAGCTTACATCAGCGGCCGCCGCGTTACGCGCCTCGGCGACGGCCCATCAAAGCTGAAATCAGGCGCAGCAGAACGGCATCGGGCAAAATGAGGCATCCGCCGACGATCAGCCGATCGACGAAGCGGGGGATCACCAGGCGTTTGCCGGCACGGAAGCCGCGCCAGCCTGCTTCAGCCGCTGCCGCGGGGTCGGAACGCGGCGCCAATTTGAAGAGGCGCGTTTTTCCCACCCCAAATCGCTCAAAGAACGCGGTGCGGACGACTCCGGGACTGAAGCAAGTGACGGTGACGCCGGTGCCGCGCACCTCTTCCGCCACCGCCGTCGTGAACGACCTCACGTAAGCCTTCGAAGCAAAATACGTGGACATATCCGGCCCCGGCGTATAGCCGGTGATCGAGCCGAGATTGAGCACGCCGCCGCGGCGTCTTGCGATCATGCCGGGCAAAAAGCGCAGCGTCAGCTCCGTCACGGCGCGGATATTGACGTCGACAAGGTCAAGATGCTCTTTCCGGCTGGTCTCGGCCGCCGGCCCGAATACCCCGACGCCGGCGCTGTTCACCAGCACGTCGCAATAGGCACCGACTTCGGCGAGCTTACCTTCGATCCGTTCGCCCGCGTCGGCTTCGGAGAGGTCGATCGAAAAAGCGTGGGCGCGTTCGCCGATCTCCGTCGCGAGCTCGCCGAGCGCTCCTTCCGGGCGGCCGACCAGCAGCATAATGGAGCCTTCGCGTGCTGCTACGCGCGCAAGCTCGCGGCCAATTCCGGACGACGCTCCGGTGACGACGACAGCCGGCTTCATGGGAATGGGGCGCCCGGGTCAGATGTCCTAGCCGCGACTTGGCGCCGAGCCTTCGACGATGCGCACCAGATCGGCCATAATGCGGTTTAGTTCGAAATCCTTCGGCGTATAGACCGCGGCGACGCCGGCGCTTTTGAGAGTGCTCTCATCTTCTGGCGGGATGATGCCGCCGACGACAACCGGTATGTCCTCGAGACCGGCCGCCTTCATGCGCGCCACTATGTCGGCCACCAGCGGCAGATGCGAACCGGACAGGATCGACAGACCGACGACATGCACGCGGCCTTCCGCGGCGGCCTCAACGATCGCTTCCGGTGTGAAACGGATACCTTCATAGACGACGTCCATACCGGCGTCGCGGGCGCGCACGGCGATCTGCTCAGCGCCGTTGGAGTGGCCATCGAGGCCAGGCTTGCCGACCAAAAATTTCAGACGGCGGCCGAGTTTCTGCGACACGCGATCGACCTCGGCGCGAATGTCGTCGAGGCCTGACGTATTATTGCGCGCGGCGCGGCCGACGCCGGTCGGCGCGCGATATTCGCCGAATGCTCCGCGCAACGCGATGCCCCATTCGCCAGTGGTGACGCCGGCTTTGGCGCAGGCGATTGACGGCGGCATGATGTTGGCGCCGCACTGCGCCGCTTTGCGTAGTTCCGCGAGTGCGGCGGCGACCGCCTTGGCGTCGCGTGCCTTTCGCCAGACGTTCAAGCGCGCGATCTGCTCGGCCTCGGCCTCGTGCGACACGGTCATGATCGTGTCTTCGCCGGCTGTCAGCGGTGACGGCTCGGTTTCGACGAACCGGTTGACGCCGACGACGGTCTGCTCGTTACGCTCGATCGCTTCCAGCCGCGCGGTGTTGCTCTCGACGAGCTGGCCTTTCATATAGCCCATTTCCACTGCGGCAATAGCGCCGCCGAGCCGCTCGATGTGATCGAGTTCGTCGAGCGCGGCCCGCTTGAGCTCCTTGACTTTATTGGCGATCGCCGCCGAGCCGTCGAAGATGTCGCCGTATTCCAGGAGATCGGTCTCGTAGGCGAGGATCTGCTGCATGCGCAGCGACCATTGCTGGTCCCACGGCCTTGGCAAGCCGAGCGCCTCGTTCCAGGCCGGCAGCTGCACCGCGCGGGCGCGCGCTTTCTTCGACAGCGTCACCGCCAGCATCGAGATAAGAATGCGGTAGACATTGTTTTCCGGTTGCTGCTCGGTGAGGCCGAGCGAATTGACTTGCACGCCGTAGCGGAACAGCCGCTGCTTGGGTTCGGTCACGCCGTATCGGTCGCGCGTGATCTCGTCCCACAATTCGGTGAACGCGCGCATCTTGCATATTTCGGTGACGAGGTGTGTCGAGGCGTTGACGAAGAAGGAGATGCGCCCGACCACTTCGCCGAAATCGTTGACGCCGCCGGCTTCCTTGACCGTGTCGAGCACCGCCACCGCGGTGGCGAGCGCGAAGGCAAGCTCTTGCTCCGGCGTGGCGCCCGCCTCCTGCAAGTGATAGGAGCAGACATTCATCGGGTTCCATTTCGGCAGCTCGCGGGTCGTGAAAAGAATCATGTCCTTTATCAGCCGCATCGACGGCGCCGGCGGGAATACGTAGGTGCCGCGCGACAGATATTCCTTGATGATGTCATTCTGGGTCGTTCCCATGAGCTTTTCACGCGGCACGTTCTGTTCGTCGGCGACGGCGATGTAGAGCGCCAGCAGCCAGGCCGCGGTGGCGTTGATGGTCATCGACGTATTCATCGCGCCGAGCGGGATGCTGTCGAATAGGACGCGCATGTCGCCGAGGTGCGAAATCGGCACGCCGACCTTGCCGACCTCGCCCTTGGCTTGCGGGTGATCGCTGTCGTAGCCGGTTTGGGTCGGCAGATCGAAGGCAACGGAGAGGCCAGTCTGTCCCTTGCTCAGATTATTGCGGTAGAGCGCGTTCGATGCTTTCGCATCCGAGTGACCCGCATAGGTGCGGAACATCCAGGGTTTATCGCGCTTCGGCTTATCGCCCGCTCGCAGGTCGCTTGATGGCAGGTCGCGGCGCGGCTGGTCGTCCATGGGCTTTCCCGCATTCCGGCGCGGCTAATGTGACGCGAATTTTATTGCGGCGCAACAAGCGTCGCTGGCCATTTACCCATGCGGCGCGCCGGCCAGGATCAACGCCCAGAACACCTTGTATTTGGACTGCGGCGCGTAAACCGCCGCGATGCCCATGCGGGTCACGCCTGCGTTGAGCATGTTGGCGCGATGCGGCGGCGAATCGCGCCAGCCCGAAAAAGCCTCAGCCAGCGTGTGGTAGCCGGCGGAGATGTTTTCGACCGCGACACTGGCGCGGAACGGCGAGTTGCGGATGCGGTCCTGGAACGGCCGTCCGATATCGTGATCCATCTTGTCGTGCGCGGCCATGGCATGCGCCTGCTCGCTCGCCATACGCATGAGTTCCGCGTCGATGCTGACCGGCGGAAGACCGTTGTTGTTGCGATAGCCCGAGATCATGGACGCCGCCGCGTCGGCGTCAACCGACACGCCGGCCTGGGCGAGATTCTGATAGAAAGTCGGTTCGGCCGGCGGTGGCGCCGCGCAGCCGGCAAGTTCGGCAATGCCGATAGCAATGCCGCCGGCGAACAATGCAGCGTGCAGGCGGCTCATTCGAAAGGTCCTCAAAAGTTCGGCGGCTCAACCATTGCGGCCGATGGTTGATAATTTTGCGATTGCGGCCGTGCAATCACGCTGCGGCGATTGGCGAGGCGGTCGAGGGACGAGGCGCACGGTGGCCGATTACTTCCCTCGGTTTTGCTGACTTCTCCGGGTCGTGCTGGCCAATTTCCGCGCAATTTTCGCCATCCGTGTATCAGCTAATTCATAAAGGCCAGCCTAAGAAAAGTCGCCGGGCGCGTTCACGGGCAGGGTCCGTGTTGCCGCGCTGATGGCATCCAATAAGTCCACGCGCTTGCCAGCCGGTCCCGATGACGCTCGATCTGCCGACTCTGATGGTCATGCAAAGCTTTGCACTGGCATCCGCCGGCGCGGTGCTCGCGTTCGCCTGGCTGCAAAACCGCGCTGTGTCCGCGCTCGCGATCTGGGGCCTGGCGGACGTGCTGGCGGCTGCGGGCATCCTGTCGCTGATGGTTGGGGCGACGTCGCGGCAACCGGCCTGGTCGGCCATCGGCGGCGTCCTCCTGGTTTTGCAAGCGGGACTGATCTTTAAAGCGGCACGAATAATCGATGGCAAGCCGGGGCCGCTCGTTCTTGCATTCCTCGGCGCCGGGCTGGTTATCGTTGCGGGCGGTGTGCCGGTCCTGCGGGGTTTCGCCGGGTCCGTCTCCCTTGCGGGCGGCGCCGCGTATACTGCCGCCACCGGCATCAGCTTGTGGCTCGGACTGCACGACCGGCTCGTCGCCCGCCGGGCGCTCATCGCCTTTATGGCGGTGCATTCGCTGGCCTTATGGATCGGCACGCTTTCGACCTTCAGCGGATCGACCGGGCCGGACGTCGTGCCTGCGGTCCTTAGCTTGTTCGGCTTCATTTATTTCGAAAGCGTCATCTTCGCGCTCGGCACCGCCGTTTTCGTTATTGCCCTGGTCAAGGAACGCAGTGAGGCGGTGAGCAGGGCCGCGGCGCGCACGGACGCGCTGACCGGCATCGCCAACCGCACCGCTCTCCTGGAAAACGCCGGGCGCGCGCTGCTGCGCTGTCAGCGCGTCGGCGCGCCGATGTCGGTCGTGATGTTCGACCTCGACCGTTTCAAGAGCATCAACGACCGGTTTGGCCATGCGGCTGGCGACGCCGTGTTGAGAAAATTTTGCGAGATCACGTCGGCCACGTTGCGGCCCCACGATCTGTTCGGCCGTCTCGGCGGCGAAGAATTCGCGGTGATCATGCCGGGATGCAGCGTCGAAGCGGCCCTCGCACGGGCCGAGCGGATCCGGGCTTCATTTGTCGAAGGCTGCCGATCTGTCGGAAGCCATCATATGAAGGCCACCGTCAGCGGCGGCGTTTCGGCGAGCGCAACTTCGGCGGAAACGCTGGAGGTGCTGCTCGAATATTCCGATGCCGCGCTCTATGAAGCCAAGGCCGAGGGCCGCAATCGGATCAAGCGCGCCAATCAGGACGGGCCGAGCGGCAGCGCCTCGAATGTCTTTCGCGTTGCCTAGGTGCGGCGAGCGATCCTTTCGTGACGCAACATTAACGATGCTCGAGCCCCACACCCGATTTTAACCGTCGGGATTCGCCGGGCCTTAACGGCTCCCGGGCCAGTTTGCCGGCATGTATGCAAATTCCGCGGCCATGCCGGACGAGGTTGAGACGGCTTGGCGTTTTTTCCTGTTCAACTGGATCGTCACCGGCGCGATGGCGCTGACGCTCGCGTTCAGCCTCGCGGTCACGGATTTTTCCATCGGGCTCACCGGCCTCTTGATAGCTATCGGCTATGTCGGGCTTTACGCGGGCTTCGCCCATGCCAACGCCCGTTCGCCGAAGCGGCGCGATCCGCAGGTCATGTTCGTGCTTGGCGGCAGCGCGCAGATTGCGCTCACCACCGCCGTGCTGGCGCCGCTGACCTATGTCGCGGCCGCCACGAATTTCCCTATGCAGGATGCGACGCTGCTCGCCATCGACCGCGCCATGGGCCTCGATTGGGCGGCTTACGCGCAATTCGTCGAGGTCCACGCCGAGCTCGCGAGCTGGCTCAATTGCGGCTACGGCATGATCGGCTGGCCGATCTTCGCCATCCCGGTCATTCTGGCGGCGACCGGGCGCTACCGGCGCATCGAGGAATTCACTTTCGCTTTCGGCGTTGCCTTGGCGGCGACGACGGTCATTTCGGCGCTGGTGCCGGCGATCGGCGTGTATCAGCAGATCGGCCTCGATCCGTCCGGCCTCGCCCATATCGATCCGCGCGCCTATCTCGATCAGCTGCGCGATCTGCCGCCGACTCGGGAGGGTGCGCTGCGCCATCTCGAGCTGCTCGGTCTCGGCGGCATTGTCACCTTTCCGAGCTTTCACGCGGCGTCGGCCGTCCTCTACGCTTGGGCCTTGTGGGCGGTGCGATGGATGCGGCCGATCGTGCTTGTCGCCAATGGCGCGATGCTGGCGGCGACGCCATTAAATGGCGGCCACTATTTCGTCGACGTGTTCGCCGGCGTGGCGATCGCGGCGCTCGCGATCACGGCCGCGCGGCAAGTCGGACGGGTGATTGCGCGGCGGCAGGCCGGTCTGGGCGCTGGCGTGTCGATGCCCGCTATGGTGCCGGCGGAGTGAAGGGCGCTTGCCGGAGCGCCCGGTGCGCCACCAGCGCCAGCACGATCAGCACCGCGGCAAGCCCGACCTGGGTTTTGACATAAGGAAAAATCAGAATGAGCGCCCCGGCGGCGCCAAGGCCGGCGGTGTCGCTTATGCCGAAGCCGCGGGTCAGCGCAAACCGCAGCAAAAACGCCACCGCCACCGCCAGCACGACCAGATCGTACATATAGAGGTAAGGCGTCACGATGGGCGTGGCGGCAGCGAGCGCCGCCGCTTTGAGATCGAAGGAAACGCGGCTCCGCCATAGCAGGGTTACAGCCGCCGCGGCCGTGAGGCTACCGGCCGCCTGCACCGTCCACGCTGCCGTCTCGCTGCCGCCGTGCGCGCGCACCAAGCCGAACAGGCTTTGCAGCCGGCTCCAGTCGGCCTGGCCTTCCGTGAGCACGACGCGGCTCGTAATCGGCATCCAGTGCGCGAACGCTTCCCAGCTTGCGCCGCCGAAGGCGAACCATGACATTGCGGCAAGTGCGGTCGCGACCGCTGCGGCAACGGCGATCGTCAGCCAGCGCCGGTCGGCGATCAGCACCAGCGGAAACAGCAAGCCGAATTGCGGCTTGTAGGTCAGGAGACCGAGACAGAGACCGGCCATTGCCGGGCGCCGTTCTAAAAGTCCGAGCGTGCCGCCGATCAGGGCGGCGGTAAAAAAACCGTTTTGTCCGGCGGTGATGTTCCACAGCGCGGTGGGAAATCCGATGGCGAGACAAAAGCCGGTTCGTCTTCCAAGGATGCCGGCTAAAGCCGCCGCGTAGGCGGCAAAGGTCGCGCCCAGCCAGACCAGTGCCGCGGCGAGATAGGGCAGCGTCGCCAGCGCCGCGGCGGCGAACAGAAATGTCGGCGGATAATGCCAGCCGAAATAATCGGGGAAGTCGTAGCCGATCGCGCGCACTTCCGCCGCTTTGTGTTCGGGCCAGTCATAGGCGGCGGCCGGATCGCCGGCGAGCGTGAGCCGCCCGGCCGCGATCACATTGACAAAGTCATTGGCGATCGGGCGGCCCTGCGGGTCGCTGAGGAAGTCGCCTTTGAGATAACTGCCGCCCAGCACGATCAGATAACCGAGCGCGAGCGTCAACGCGATGACGCCAAGAAGCCGCGTTGCCGCTGGTTTCGCCGCTGCCGGCGATGATGCAATTGCCTCGGCGCTCACGCCGCGAAACTCCGCGGCGCCAACGCGCGACGCGCGATCAGCCCGGCAACGACGACAACTGCGATGAAGCCGACCGGGAAGTTCACCAACGGCACAATGAAGGTCACGATCAACAGGCAGGCCAGCCCGATGGCCGGCAATTCATCGGCCAGGAATCCCTGCGCACGCCCGAGCCGCAGCAAAAAGCCCAGCGGGACGGCGAGAACGACGAGGTCGTAGGTGTAAAGATAGGGCGTCGCCAGCAAAGCGGCGGTGCCGAGCGCGGCAGCCTTGATCTCGAACGGCGCGCGGCTTCGCCACAGCAGCGCTACCGCGCCCGCCGCAACGGACGCCACGATTGCTTGTACGGTCCACGCCAGAGCTTCGCCGCCGCCGAGCGTGCGCACCAGGCCGAATGCGGTTTGCAGTTTGCTCAAATCGGCTTTGCCGTCGGCAAGGATCGTCTGCGAGGATTCGCCGATATGGCCGGCGAAGGCGAACCAGCTGGCGCCGCCGAACACGAACCACGATGCCGCCGCCATAAGGAAAGCAACGATTGCGGCTGACGCGATCACGCGCCACTGGCCGGCGGCAACGAGCGCGATCGGGAACAGCAAACCGAGATGCGGCTTGTAGGCCAGCAATCCAAGCAGCACGCCCGCGAGTACGGACTTGCGGCGCTCGATGAGAACCAGCGTGCCGGCGATCAGGGCCGCGCTGAGAAAGCCGTTTTGCCCGACGAAAAAATTTGCCAGTACCGGCGGAAACGCTGCCGCGAGCAGATAGCTTGTACGATCGCCGACAACGGCGCGCAGTGCGGCCAGATAGATCAGGAAGGTGCCGAAGGTCCAGACTAGAAAGGATGGCGTATAGGGAAGCGAAGCCAAAGCGGCGGCGACGAACAAAAAGGTCGGTGGGTAATGCCAGCCGTAATAGCCGTCGAATCCGTGCCCCAGTGCGCTGGCTTCGACGATTTTGTGCGTCGGCCAATGGTAGGCGGTGGCGGCGTGACCGCCGAGCGCCAGATGCCCCGCGGCCCACACGTCAACGAAGTCGGTCGCGACATTGCCGCCATCCAGCGCAATCAGCCAGGTCCCGGCCAGATACGAACCGGCGAGAAAAACGGCCTCGGCGATGATGATGGCAAGACAGACGGTGTCGACGAGCCGCGGCAGCGGCGCTCGGTCGACGCGTCGAGGAGCTATCTCAAGGATGGCCATCGGCCGGCCTCGCCTTTGATCTTTGCGAAGCTAGGCCGGCCTGCCTTGACGAACTCTTAAGTGCGCGGCCAAGCGTGCGGCCGCGCACTCGGGTTAGCGCTTGATCAGCCGCAGGACGATCAAAAGGATTACCGCGCCGATGACGGCGTCGATGATCTCTGTGACAATTGCGTTGCCGACGTAGATGTTAATATGAAGCCGCGGCAACAGCCAGCCGGCGATTACAGCGCCGATGATGCCGACGACGATGTCGCCGATCAGCCCAAAACCGCCGCCCTTGACGATCATGCCGGCAAGCCAGCCGGCGACCGCGCCGACGATCAGCCAAACGACAATGCTTTCCAGACCCATGGATTCCCCCGGTGACTTCGCATCCGGCCAACCATAGGGCCTTGCGTCGGGCCTGTCAGCACGCCGCCGTCCCGCCAAGCCATTGTGCGCCTAAGTAATTATTGCACCGCAACATCAACTGCGGCACACTCGCGCCCGAACGCAAGCTCTGCGGATTGAATCCGGAGTCCATCATGGCCGTTGCGCAAAAGAAACCGTCAGTTGCGCCGCTGAAGGATCTCTACGGCATCGGTGAAGTACCGCCGCTCGGCCACGTGCCGGCAAACATGCACGCCTGGGCGATCCGCAAGGAACGGCATGGTCCGCCGCTGCAAGCGATGCAGCTGGAAGTAGTGCCGACCTGGCCGATCGCCGACGATGAAGCGCTGGTCTATGTCATGGCCGGCGGCGTCAATTACAACGGCGTGTGGGCCGGCCTCGGCATCCCGGTGTCGCCGCTGGACGGCCACAAGCATCCTTTTCACATCGCCGGCTCGGACGCATCCGGCGTCGTTTGGGCGGTCGGCTCGAAGGTCAAGCGGTGGAAGGTCGGCGACGAAGTCATCGTCCACTGCAATCAGGACGACGGTGATGACGAGGACTGCAATGGCGGCGACCCGCTGTTGTCGCCGTCGCAGCGTATCTGGGGCTACGAAACGCCCGACGGTTCGTTTGCCCAATTCTGCCGCGTGCAATCGCGCCAGCTCATGGTGAAGCCCGCGCATCTGACTTGGGAAGAAGCGGCCTGCTACACGCTCACGCTGGCGACCGCCTATCGCATGCTGTTCGGCCACCCGCCGCACATCCTCAAGCCGGGCGACAACGTGCTGGTGTGGGGAGCGAGCGGCGGCCTCGGTGTGTTCGGCGTGCAACTCGTCGCTGCGTCGGGCGCCAACGCCATCGGCGTCGTGTCCGACGAATCGAAATCCGAATACGTGTTCAATCTGGGCGCCAAGGGCGTGATCAATCGCAAGCAATTTAATTGCTGGGGCGCGATGCCGAAGGTCGGCACGCCCGAATATGACGCCTGGACCAAAGAAGCGCGCCGCTTCGGCAAGGCGATCTGGGACATCACCGGCAAGCGCGACGTCGACATCGTGTTCGAGCATCCGGGCGAGGCGACCTTCCCGGTCTCCTGCCTGGTGGTCAAGCGCGGCGGCATGGTGGTGTTCTGCGCCGGCACCTCGGGCTACAACATCACCTTCGACGCGCGCTACGTCTGGATGCGGCAGAAGCGCGTGCAGGGTTCGCACTTCGCGCATCTGAAGCAGGCGAGCGCCGCCAACCGCTTCGTCATCGACCGTCGAATCGATCCGTGCATGAGCGACGTGTTCTCGTGGGAGAAAATCCCTTACGCGCACGAGCTCATGCGCACCAACCGGCACAAGCCCGGCAATATGTCGGTACTTGTCAATGCGCCGACGACCGGCTTGCGGACTTTTGACGATGTGGTGGAGGCGGCGTCGCTGCCTGAACTAAGCCGGCAATCCAACCGCGCCTGATTCTGCCCGCACGCGCCCGATCGCGGCGTTGAGCTCGCCGCAATAAACAAAAATCCAGGCGCTGTAATACAGGAACACCAGCGCGATCATCGCCGAGGCGAGACCGGCGTAATACGTCACGTAGGTGTAGGCGAAATCGGCAAGGTAATGGCCGAAGGTGAAGCCGCAGGCGAGCCACAGCGCCATGGTCGCGGCAATCCCGGGCCATACCTTGTCCAGGCTCCGCCGGCCGGCCGGCAGCCACATGTGCAGAATGAACAATGCCACGGCCAGAACGAAGGCGCTGGCCGCGAACCGCGCAAAGTCGAAATGCGATTCCATCGGCGCGATCCAGGGCATGTATTTTGCCGCCGTTTTGAACAGCAGCGGACCCAGCACCACAAGAAACGCCAGCGCCAGCAGCGCGAACGCGCTGACCAGCACGTAGCCGATCGATTCCAGCCGCAGCAGCCACCAGCTTCGCTCTTCGTAGAGGCCGTAAGCGCGGTTTAAGCCGATGCGCAGGCTTTCGACACCGCTGGAGGCAAAATAGACGGCGAACACCGCGCCCAATGTCAGGACGCCGCCGCGCGTGGTGGTCAGTACATTGTGGATCTCGCTCGCGATCGGGCCGGCAACCTGCCGCGGCCAGGCGGCGAAGATGAGCCGCGCGACCTCGTCGGCCAGATTGGCCGAGCCGATGAAGCCGGCGATCGCCGTCACCACGATCAGGAACGGAAACACCGCCATCAGGATCGACAGCGAGATGTGGCTCGCGATCGCCCAGCCGTCATCGCGGTTGAAGCGGTAAAACGCGTCGAGCGCGACGCGATAGCACAGGCGGATCGTGTCCACTGGGGGCGGCCTCTGCTGCGATCAATTGTGCAGGAAATGTATCAGCGCAAGCCGGCCTGGACGAGGAGCGGGTAGGTGACGGCCATGAATTCGCGCATGCCGTCTTCGAAGCGCGGCCAGGCCAACAGCGCGCCGTCCAGACCCATTGCCGACAGTGTTTTGAAGCCCTCGACCACCTGCTCCTTGGTGCCGACGAGCGGATAGGCGCCCCAGCCGGCAATGAAAAGCTCCTTGAGATGCTTCAGCGCCTCCGGCTGGAACGTCTTGGCGTTGAGCCCGATCGTGTCCAGCGCGAATGTCGCCGCTTCCCAGTCGCCTTTCTCGTGAACGATGTAGTCGAAGAAGCGCCGCGCTTCGGCTTCGGTCTCGGCCTGGACGACATTGGCCGACGTCCATACCGAAACCTCGCGGCCGTATTCCTGGCGCGCGAGCCTGCGATAGGCGTCGATCTGCGCCTTGTTGCGCTCGAAATCGGGCTGACCGAGCGGGATGAACACCAGGTCGCAATATTTGGCGGCGAAGTGACGGCCGCGCTCGGAGCCGCCGGCATTCATGATGGCGGGGAACGGCTGCTGGATCGGCTTCGGCTGCAAATAGCCTTTCACGATCTTGTAGTATTTGCCAGCGTGATCGAATTCCTCGTCCTCGGTCCACAACCGCTTGATGATGTGCAGCCACTCTTCCGCCATGTCGTAGCGCTCGTCGTGTGGCAACATCTCGACGCCGAACATGTCGATCTCCGGCTTGTTCCAGCCGGTGACGATATTGAGCATGAAGCGGCCGTTGGAAATGTGGTCGATGACCGCGCATTGCTTGGCGGCGGTGATCGGATGGTTGATCGAGCAATGCGAGGTGGCGACGACCGTCGATCTTGAGGTCGAGGCGGCGATGCCGGCGGCCCAGGTATAAGTCTCGAAACCGGGCCCGGCTGGATTGAGCTTGCCGCCGAAGCCGCGCCAGCGCGCCACCGGCACGATCGCTTCGAAGTCCATCGCATCGGCGAGCTTGGCGAGCGCCAGCGTATTCGGCCAGGTGATTTTCAGCCGGCCCTCGACGTCCGACATCAGGCAGCCATAGTCGAGATTGGTCTGGAACGTGCCGAGCTTGAATTTCCGATCGTTGAAAATCGGATTGGCCGACCGCCGGTTCCGGTGGTTGATAGTGTCGCTCGCCAACGCTGTCTCCCGCCGCAGGTCGCCCAACACAAGGGCAAGGCCGGCGGGCCTGTCAACGCCGGCTCGGTGGCCGTTGCCAAAGCGAAATCCGGCGGCAATTGGCTTTTGTGCACTGCACGCGTAAGCTTGCCGGATCGTCCGGGTCGTCGAACTCAAGGTCATCGGAGCCCTTATGGCGCTTGCCGCATCCTCCAAGCCCGCCGGGAACGAATTGATTGCGACGCTCTCGCAGGCGGTCGGTGCCGCCGATGCGCTGTTTGACGACGCGCGCCGCGCCGTTGCCGAAAAGGTAGTGCGGGACGGCCGCGCCAACGCGCGACTGGTCGACAAGGAGCAGCGCGCCACCCACGGCCTCGCCTGGCTCGCAACCTATGTCGAGGCGATCCGGCAGCTTTCCGCCTATACCGAGCGGCTGACCACGAGCGGCGATTTCGGCGAAATCGAGGAATTGCTGGTGCGCATCGGCGCCGGCGAGTATCTGGCGCAAATCGTCGGCGGCATTCCGATGAGCCAGGGCGAGATCGTGCGGCTTGGCGATCTCGGCGTCACCGGCGCGATGGTGGCGGCGCGGGTCAATCCGGCCGTCGAGCATCTGATCGTCTACGGCAATACGGCGCAGCGCCGGGCGCGGCTTGCTGAATTGATGCGTCAGCAGGCCGACGCCACCATCGGCGCGACCGGGCTCGAAGACACGCTCGATTCAATCCGCGAGGAGATGCGCAAATTCGCCGAAGGCCAGGTGGTGCCGCATGCGCAGCAATGGCACCTGCGCAACGAATACATCCCGCTCGATGTCATCGCCCAGATGTCCGAGCTCGGCGTGTTCTCGCTCACCATCCCCGAGGATTACGGCGGCATGGGGCTCGGCAAGGAATCGATGTGCGTCGTCTCCGAGGAGCTCTCGCGTGGCTATATCGGCGTCGGCTCGCTCGGCACCCGCTCCGAGATCGCGGCCGAGCTCATCCTCGGCAGCGGCACCGAAGAACAGAAGCGCAAATGGCTGCCGAAGATCGCCTCCGGCGAAGTGCTGCCGACGGCGGTGTTCACCGAGCCGAATACCGGCTCCGATCTCGCCTCATTGAAGACGCGCGCGGTGCGCGAGGGCGACCAATACAAGGTCTACGGCAACAAGACCTGGATCACCCACCCGGTGCGGGCCGATCTGATGACGCTGCTCGTTCGCACCAATCCGGCCGAGAAGGGCTATCGCGGGCTCTCCATGCTGCTGGCCGAAAAGCCGCGTGGCAGCGACGCCGAGCCGTTTCCCGCCGCCGGCATGTCGGGCACCGAGATCGAGGTGCTCGGCTATCGCGGCATGAAGGAATACGAGATCGCCTTCGACGGCTTTACCGTGAAGGCCGAAAATCTGCTCGGCGGCGTCGAGGGCCTGGGCTTCAAGCAGCTGATGGCGACGTTCGAATCCGCGCGCATCCAGACCGCGGCCCGCGCCGTCGGCGTGGCGCAGGCCGCGCTCGAACAGGCGCGCACTTACGCGACCGCACGAATCCAGTTCGGCGTGCCGATTGCCGAGTTTCCGCGCGTCGCCGACAAGCTCGCGATGATGGCGGCGGAGATCCTGATTGCGCGCCAGCTGACTTATTACGCGGCGCGGCAGAAGGATTCCGGCCGCCGCTGCGATCTCGAAGCCGGCATGGCGAAGCTCTTGGCGGCCCGCGTCGCCTGGGCGTCCGCCGACAACGCCGTGCAGATCCACGGCGGCAACGGCTTTGCAGTCGAGTTCCCGGTCTCGCGTATCCTGTGCGATGCCCGCATCCTCAATATTTTTGAGGGCGCCGCCGAAATCCAGGCGCATGTGATCGCGCGGCGTCTGCTGGACGGGTCGAATTAGATCGGGCCGCTTTCGGATCACGCCGGCACAAACGCTCCTTGGAAGCGTGGTGTCCAATATCGAAGCGCATCGTCACTACCCTACTCTTTGGCCGCGCCTGTAGCGCGCAAACTGCGCCCAAGGCGGAGCGCTATGACGGCTGCGCGTTACCGCCGGCTGTCGGCGGGATGAATTATTCGTCATTTTGTTGCCGGCGAACTTTGCCGCGCCTACGTCCCGCATGCCGCGACCGGCGCCCGGACAGGGGCTTCCGGGACAATTCTCAAACCGAGCGTCCCGCCGATAGGTAGAGGTCCGTCATGCAGCGGACCGCCCGATGCCCTAGGGAGGAACCATGACCGCTTCGCCCCGCCAATCGCGCTGGCCCGCCGTACTCGCCCATCAATTCCTGCCGCGCGTCATCTTCGATGATACCGGCGCAAAAGCGCTGGACCTGCTGGGTAACCCGGAACTGGCGCGCCCGTTCATCAACTACCTCGTCGATAACGTCGCCCAATCCTGTGGCTTTCCGGAAGGAGCATGGAAACACCTTGCGGCCGAAATCCGCCTGCACCGGTGCGACTTCGGAGCGGTCGACGGCATTGTGCTCGAAATGCCGCTGCCGGAAGTTCCTCCTGATTGTTACTTCGTTGCCGTCATTCCCGTGGCGGCAGACCGGGCCCGTTACTTCACGCTGGAACGCACCTTCTTCCCGGGGCCGACCATGCTGTGCGAGTGGACCGCCGACCGGGCGCACGCGAATTTCGGCCCGGGTCCCGAGCCGGATATCGACTTGTTCGTCGCGGCGGTGACGGCGAAGCTGTAACGCCAGGTCCTTCTCGCCGGCCTCCGCGACAATAGCGAAGCCCGGCGCGGCCGGACGGTGCATTTCCCCCCGGATTTCGCTGCTGCTCAATCCGGGCTACAAGAGACGCATGGCCGGCTTCTTGTCTCATTGGCTTGTCCCGATCGCCATCGGTGCGGTCGCCTTGGTTCTGCTGCTCGGCCTCGTCAACATGATGCGCGGCGGCTCGGGCAACACCTCGCAGAAGCTGATGCGGCTGCGCGTGCTGCTGCAATTCGTCGCCATCGTTGTCATCATGTTTACAATCTGGGTGATGTCCAAATAGCGGCAGCGATCATGGTTGTGCTCAACAAAATCTACACCCGCACCGGCGACGACGGCACCACCGCGCTCGGCACCGGCGAGCGGCGCAAGAAATACGATCCGCGCGTCGCCGCCTACGGCACGATCGACGAAACCAACGCCGCCATCGGCGTCGCGCGGCTGTATACGGTCGGCGAGCATTCGATCCACAGCGCGCTGTCGCGCATCCAGAACGATCTGTTCGACCTCGGCGCGGACCTCGCCACGCCGGACAAGGGCAAAGGTCCCGGCGGCGCGCGGCTTACCGTGACGGCGGCGCAGGTCGCCTGGCTCGAGCAGCAGATCGACCTGCTCAACGGCGAGCTTGCTCCGCTGAAATCGTTCATCCTGCCCGGCGGCTACGAAGCAGCGGCGTATCTGCATGTCGCCCGCACCATCTGCCGGCGCGCCGAGCGACTGATCGCCGAACTCATGGACCGGCCGGACGAAAGCGTCAGTCCGGAAGTGCTTCAGTACGTCAATCGGCTGTCCGATTATTTGTTCGTTGCCGCCCGCTACGCCAACGACAAGGGCGCGCGCGACGCGTTATGGCAACCGGGCGCCAACCGCTGAGCAAAGATAAATGACGGGGAGGAATCGATGGGCCGGCTTGATGGCAAGGTCGCTATTGTCACCGGCGCGGCCAGTGGCATCGGCCGTGCCAGCTCGATTTTGTTCGCGCGCGAAGGCGCCCGCGTCGTGGTCATCGACCAGAACTCGACCGAGTTGAGCGGCACGATCAGCGCGATCAGAGACGGCGGCGCCGGCGACGTGCAGGGGTTCGGCGCCGATGTCGGCCAGGAAGACCAGGTCAAGGCGGTGGTCGATTCGACGCTGACCGCCTTCGGCGGGCTTGATGTCGTCTACGCCAATGCCGGTGTCTCGGGCGGAATGATTCCGCCGACGTTGCTTGAGCAATCTGTTGATTACTGGCTTCGAATTTTGCAGACCAACCTGCTGGGTCCGTTCCTCGCGATCAAGCATGCCGCCCCGCACATGGTCAAAAACGGCAGGGGCTCAATCGTGTTGACAGCGTCGGTTGCCGGCTTGCGCGCCAACGCCGGCGGCGCGCCCTACAGCGCGAGCAAGGCTGGCGTCATCAGCCTCGCCCAGACGGCAGCGGCGGCGCTGCTCGGCACCGGCGTGCGCGTCAACGCCATCTGTCCGGGGCTGATCGAGACCGGCATGACCAAGCCGGTTTTCGACGCCGCCAAGGAACGCGGCACCGCCGGCAAGATCGGCCAGCTCAATCCGCTACAGCGTGCCGGCGCACCGGAGGAAATAGCGGCCATGGCGCTATTTCTCGCCAGCGACGAGTCGTCCTACGTCAACGGCGTGGCCTTTCCGGTCGACGGCGGTCTCTCCTCGTCGCTGCCCTTCACCCGCCCGATCCGTTGACCGCAAGCGCGCGCGCCGGTACTTTCCCGCACCGCAGCATAGCCGGGACTCCCGCGCTCGCGGGGAGGGCTGACGGAAGCCGAAAGAAGCCATGAAAATCCTCGTGCCCGTAAAGCGGGCGGTCGACAAGGATGTGAAAATCCGGGTCAAGCCGGACGGCTCGGGCGTCGAGCTTGGCAACGTCAAGATGTCGATGAATCCGTTCGACGAGATCGCCGTCGAGGAGGCGATCCGGCTGAAGGAAGCCGGCAAAGCGACCGAGATCGTCGCCGTTTCGATCGGGCCGGCACAAGCCGCCGAGACGATCCGCACCGCGCTGGCGATGGGCGCCGACCGCGGCATCCTGGTGAAAGCGGACGGCGCCGCAGAGCCACTGGCGGTGGCGAAAATCCTCAAGGCGATCGCCGACACCGAAAAGCCGGGCCTCATCATCATGGGCAAGCAGGCGATCGACGACGACTGCAATCAGACCGGCCAAATGCTGGCCGCCCTGCTCGGCTGGCCGCAGGGCACGTTCGCGTCCAAGGTAGCGATCGACGGCGAGGCGCTAATGGTGATGCGCGAGGTCGACGGCGGCCTGCAGACGGTGAAGCTCAAGCTACCGGCGATCGTGACCACCGATTTGCGTTTGAACGAACCGCGCTACGCTTCGCTGCCCAACATCATGAAGGCGAAGAAGAAGCCGATCGACGATAAGAGCGCGTCCGATTACGGGGTCGACGTCAAGCCGCGGCTTGAAGTGGTGAAGACCGCCGAGCCGCCGGTGCGCAAGGCCGGCGTCAAGGTCAAAACCGTCGCCGAGCTGGTCGATCAGCTCAAGAGCGTGGGAGCGATCTGATGCCGACGCTTCTCGTCGCCGAGCACGACAACAAATCGCTCAAGGACTCAACCAACAAGACCCTGACGGCGGCCAAGGCGCTCGGCGCCGACGTGCACATTCTGATCGCCGGCTATCAATGCAAGGCGGTCGCGGAAGCCGCCGCCAAGCTCGACGGCGTCAAGAAAGTCCTGCTAGTCGATGCGGCCGCCTACGAGCACATGCTGGCGGAGCCGACCGCCGCCCTGATCGTCGCGCTCGCCGGCCCCTACGAAACCATCATCGCGCCGGCCACCACGTCGGGCAAGAATGTCATGCCGCGGGTCGCTGCTTTGCTCGACGTGATGCAAATTTCGGAAGTCAGCAAAATCGTCGGACCCGATACCTTCGAACGGCCGATCTATGCCGGCAACGCCATCCAGACCGTGCGCTCGCACGATCCAAAGCGCGTGGTGACGGTGCGCACAGCGGCGTTCCAGGCGACCGGCGCGGGGAGCGCGGCGGCGCCGATCGAGCCGGCCGCGGCCGCGGCCGATCCGGGCATTTCCGGCTTTGTCGGCGAGGAGCTTTCCAAGTCGGAGCGGCCGGAACTGACCTCGGCAAAAATCATCATTTCCGGCGGCCGGGCGATGCAAAGCCGCGACAACTTCACCAAATACATCGAGCCGGTGGCGGATAGGCTCGGCGCCGCGGTTGGCGCCTCGCGCGCGGCGGTTGACGCAGGCTATGCGCCCAATGACTGGCAAGTGGGCCAAACCGGCAAGGTGGTCGCCCCCGACCTCTATATCGCCGTGGGCATCTCCGGTGCTATTCAGCACTTGGCCGGAATGAAGGATTCGAAGGTCATCGTGGCGATCAACAAGGACGAAGAAGCGCCGATCTTTCAGGTCGCAGACTACGGACTGGTGGCGGATCTCTACCAGGCGCTGCCCGAGCTGGCCCAGGAATTGGAAAAACGCGGTCGTTGATCGGCGGTGAACGATGAACGGGATGATCGCAGAAGGTAAGCGAAGATGGTTGAGGTAAGGGAGCGGCCGAAGGCGCGCAGCAACCCATCCGGCGGAACCCCGCATGCGATCCGCACGGTCGGGGTCATCGGCGCCGGCCAGATGGGCAACGGCATTGCGCATGTCTGCGCGCTGTCCGGCTTCAATGTTCTGCTGAACGACATCGCCGCCGAGCGCATTTCCGGCGGGCTTGCCACCATCGACGGCAATCTGGCGCGTCAGGTCAGCCGCCAGCGCATCACCGACGAAGAGCGCCAGGCCGCGATGAACCGCATCAGCGCGGCGAAGACGCTGCCCGAGCTTGGCGATTGCGACCTGGTGATCGAAGCGGCGACCGAGAAGGAAGAGGTCAAGCGCAAGATTTTCACGGCCGTCTGCACGACGCTCAAGCCGGAAGCCATTGTCGGCACTTCGACCTCATCCATTTCGATCACGCGGCTGGCGTCGGCGACCGACCGTCCGGAGCGCTTCATCGGCATTCACTTTATGAATCCGGTGCCGCTGATGGAGCTGGTCGAGGTGATCCGCGGCATCGCCACCGACGACGCGACCTTCGAGAGCACCAAGCAATTTGTCGCCAAGCTCGGCAAGCAGATCGCGGTGTCGGAGGATTTTCCGGCCTTCATTGTTAACCGCATCCTTTTGCCGATGATCAATGAGGCGATCTACACGCTCTATGAAGGCGTCGGCAATGTCGAGGCGATCGATACCGCGATGCGGCTCGGCGCCCATCATCCGATGGGGCCGCTCGAACTGGCCGACTTCATCGGCCTCGACACCTGCCTCTCGGTCATGCAGGTGCTGCACGAGGGCCTGGCCGATTCGAAATACCGGCCGTGCCCGCTCCTGGTGAAATACGTCGAGGCCGGCTGGCTCGGCCGCAAGACGCAGCGCGGCTTCTACGATTATCGCGGCGAGAAACCGGTCCCGACGCGGTAGCTATGTTCTGCTCCAAGCTCGGCCTCACCAGCGCCGGAGCGTCCGTTCGCCGGGGCGAATCGCTCATCTGCCTGCTACAGTCGAAATGACATGAATTGGGCCAAAATCGAGTATTGAGTGCAAACGGCGACCGGGTAAGCCTCCTGCAGGCTTTCGTTCCGTCCTACCGCAGGATATTCTCCAAGCATGGGGTTTAATCAGTGTCGTCGCTAGCTGACCTTCCTGAACTGATCGGCTTCTTTAGCTATTCGCGTGAAGACGACGAGGATTCCAACGGCGCCTTGTCGGTCTTGCGCGATCGCATCCAGCGCGAGCTGCGGGGGCAGCTCGGCCGGTCGACCAAGACATTCCGGCTTTGGCAGGACAAGGAAGCGATCGCTTCCGGCAGGCTATGGCAAGCCGAGATCCAAACCGCCGTCGCCCAGGCGGTCTTTTTTATACCGATCATCACGCCCACGGTGGTCAGGAGCCCGCATTGCCGGTTTGAACTGGAATCGTTTCTCGCCCGCGAAGCGACGCTCGACCGCACCGACCTCGTTTTCCCTATTTTGTATATTGAAGTCCCGGGTTTGGATGACCCCGCCCGGCAGCAAAGCGAGCCCGTCCTTTCGCTTGTGGCCAAGCGCCAATATCTGGATTGGCGTCAGTATCGTTACGACGACATTGACTCGCCGCAGGTAAAGCGGGCGATCGGAAAGTTCTGCGCCAACATCCGCGACACGCTGTTTCGGTCATGGCTTTCGCCGGAGGAGCGCAAGGAATACGACGCGGCTGCGCGCGAGCGCTCGGAGGCGGACGCCCAGCGCCGGGCGGAAGAGGAGCGCCTCGAGGCGCAGGCCGTGGCAAGGAGACGTGTCGAGGAAGATCGGCAGCGCGCCGAAGCGGATGACGCCGCGAAGAAACGCGCCGTCGAAAATCACATGCGCGCCGAAGCTGACGCTGCTCGCGCGGAAGAGGAGCGCCTTCGCGAACCGCCAAAAGCCGCGCCTATACCGGGAATCCAGCCGCAGCCTATGTTTTCGGCCGGCAAGGTGAGTCTGCCACTCTCGCGGCCGGTGGTGATCGGCGTATCGGCGGTGGCTGCCGTGCTGCTGATCGCCGTCGTGGTGTGGGCGGTTAAAAGCCGCAATCAGACGACGGCCGGCACCGGCACTCTGGCGACCACGATCAAACCGACGCCTGCGCCCGATACCGGGACGCATACCGGCATCGGGGCCACGGACAAGACGCCGACTCCGGCCACTCCAACGCCGACGCCGGTTCCGGCCGCACCGGCGCCGGCTCCCGGCCCGCACACCGGCTTGGGCGCATCCGACACACAACCGGCCGCGCCGGCCACCCCGGCTCCCGGCCCGCACACCGGCCTCGGCAACGATCAAGCTCTGACGGCCATGCTGACCGCCAAGAACATTTACGGACAATGGTGCGGCGCCAGCACCAACCCCAATCTGACCAAGGATATCTTCGCCGCCAACAGTTTGACCGTCGTTCACCTGCCCGGAAATACCAAAACCGTGTTGAAGGTCGACCGCTATGAATACACGGCCACGACGATAACGGTTTACTATTACAGCGCGGGCTCCGGTCAGGGCGGCACGCCCGGCAATGTGCTGGTCAACGTGACGTACGGCAATTTCAGTGCCGACGGCAAGACGATGAATCAGCTACCGAACTCGCAAGGCGGCCTGTACGTATTTACCCGCTGCTGACGGCGTGACGGCCTTGGCTACTTCACCAGGTCGACGAACAGCCCGACGATGCAAACATAGCCGAGCACGAACAGGATCGTACGGATGAACGGAATCGCGGCGATGAAGACGACGGCGTGGGCGAGCCTGATCCAGAAGTAGCTCATCGCCCAGAACGTTGTCATCGAATCGTTCTTGTTGGTGAGCTGAATCAGGATCACCAGCGCGGCAAACGGCGCAAACGTCTCGACCGCGTTGATATGGGCGCGGTTGGCGCGCTGGCCCCACAACGGCACCGGCCGCGGTGTCGGATCGACATAGTTCGTCGTCTGCAGGGTTCCGTTGGTCACAACCTGACAGACGATGTACGGAATCCAAAGCGATCCGGTGAGTATTGCCGTTAGAGCAAGGTATTTGAGTTCAGGCGACATTTTATTCCTCCCCGGCGCGCCGCCATGGCGTGCCTAATCGCAGCATGAATCAGAAAGTTTCGGTTGCACGTAGCTTTCCCGCGGCTTGGCGCCGGCTTCGTATTTATCGTGGTGACGGACCCACGCCATGCCGTATTTCAGGCCCGCCTCGTCGCGGCCCTTCGGCGCGATATCGAGCAGGTTGTAGGCGCCGATCAGAATATCGAGGCCGCGGCCGTAGCTCGAATAGGTATGAAAGATCTGGCCGGCGGCGTTCTTGTGAAACGCGCTGATACCAGGCCGCTCATCGCTCGGGAAGGTGGTCAGTTCGTAGTTATAGAGCGCTTCGCCGGAAGCCTTCTCGTCCGGTGTCGCCGATACCTGATAGTCGAAATTAAAATCGGCGCCGAAGGACGAAACCCACTTGAAGCGCCAGCCCATGCGCTTCCTGAACTTTTCGATCTGCGCCAGCGGCGCGCGCGATACCACCACCAAGGCGACGTCGCGCTGCGCAAGGTGAACCGCTGCGCCGTCAAAATGGTCGGCGATTAGCGAGCAGCTTGGGCAGCCTTCGTCCCAGTCCGGGCCCATCATGAAGTGATAGACGATCAGCTGGCTCCTACCGCCGAACAGGTCGGCCAGGCTCTCTTTGCCGCTAGGGCCGTCGAATACATAAGTTTTTTCGACCTTCTCCCACGGCAATTCACGCCGCTTCTTGCTGAGCGCGTCGCGCGCGCGCGTGAAGGCTTTCTCTTCCGCGAGATGCGCCTTGCGCGCCGCGATCCATTCATCGTGGGAAACGATCTTATGCGCTTCCATGATGTGCTCCTTCGGTGTGTTCTTTCCGCGGACCTAGATCCGCCCCGCGACTTGCCACAAATTCAGCGCGGCCACGACAATGATGGTGAGCCAGGTCAGGCCGACACCGATGGCGCGGCCGATGCTGGGGCCTTCGGCGTTGCGGATGCCGGCGATGTACACCAGGCGTCCGACGATGAAGGCAATGCCGACGGCGTGCAGCACCCACGGTATCCCGTGGTCAAGCTCATAAAGGCCCATCAGCAACACGCCGATCGGCACATATTCCGCCGAGTTTCCGTGCATGCGCATGCTGCGCATCATCGCCGGCTTGCCGCCATCGCCAAACAAAACGCCCTGCTTGTTACGCTGCACCGTCACGTTGATGGCAAGCGCCGTCAGCAACAGCGCAAGCAGCGCGGCATAAACGGCGGTGATCGCAACGGGCATCGAACTCTCCAGTCCGGTGGTGCCGGCTAATTCACCGGCGTCATCCAGCCGATGCCGGCGCCGCCCGGCTCGAGCAGCATGACGATGCGGCCGACATTGGGAACCTCAAAGGCGGGTTTCATGACTTTGGCGCCCGCCTTCGTCGCCTTCTTCACGCGCTCGTCGACGTTGTCGACGGCAATGTAGGACATCCAGCTTTCCGGCACGCCTTTATATTCTGCGCCACTAATGTCGAACAGGCCGCCGACGACCTCATCCCCGGATTTTGCCAGCCAATAGCTGCCGCCGCCGGGCATGGGCATCGCATTGAAGCTCCAACCCATCGTGTCGCCGTAGAACTTCTTTGCGCGTGCGATATCGCGCGTCATCAGTTCGTTCCAGTAAAACGTGCCATGTTTCCAGCTCATATGCTTACTCCAGCGATTTTAAGGTTGCGGTTTCTGCGTATCTTTTAACCGGCCGTTGTGTCGTTCAGGCGACGTATTTCTCGAGCTTGTCGAAGGCGCCGATCCAGCCCTGCTCGTGGCCATTGCGTGAATCCTGGTCAAACAGATTTTCGTGGATGAGCGTCAACAGCGTTCCGTCACCGTCAGGCTTGAATAGAACCGTGACCAGCGTTTCATGCGGCGTATCCGGCGGCTCGACTTTCCACGCCCAGGTGAAGACGAGCTTCTCGTTCGGCACCACTTCCCGATAGGCGCCGCGCACTTCAAGTTGCTGCCCAGCCGGCGATTGCATCGCCCAGCGGTAGCGGCCGCCGACGCGCGCGTCAGTTTCGGCGAGCACCGCTTTCATCTCGCCGGGCCCCATCCAGTGTTTCACTTTTTCCGGGTCGGTGAACGCGGCGAAGACTTTCGCCGGCGGTGCTTTGAAGCGCCGCTTGAGCGTGAGGCTTGGTTTGACGGCGGCTTGGACGGCCATGAGTCTTCCTCCTCCAGAAAAAAAGCGAGGCGGCGAAGCGCCTCGGACCAAAAGCGTTCGTAGCGTTCGAGCCATTCGCGGGCGTTCTGCATGGGAACCGCATTGAGCCGGCAGGTGACGGTGCGGCCCGATTTGGTGCGCGCCACGAGACCGGCGTCGGACAAAACGTCGACATGTTTCATGATTGCCGGCAGCGAGACGTCGAACGGCTCGGCCAGCGCACTGATGGAAAGGTCTGGCTCCTCGGCAAGCCGCGCCAACATCGCGCGGCGCGTCGGATCGGCGAGCGCGGCGAAGGTGCGGTCGAGCGGCACGATACTATGCTTAACCATGTGGTTAAGTATAGGAGCGCCGCCGCAGCTGTCAAGCCGCGTCAGTCCGGACCGGCGATCGCGGCGCTAACGAGCCTGATGCCGTCGGCGCTCGACCACTCCGCCGGGCCGGCCATCTCGCCGATCTCGCAGCCGGCGCGGTCGACGATCAGCGTCGTCGGCATGCCGAAGGCTTTGCCGGCTAGCTTTAAATCCTGGAAGACCTTGGCGCTCGGATCGGAATAATAAGCGAGGTGGGTGACGCCGATGTCTTTCAGGAAGGCGAGCGGCTTTTCCGGATCGCGCGTGTCGATATTGACCGCGACAACCTCGAAATTCGTCCCGCCGAGGTCGCTTTCAAGCTTGTCGAGCGCCGGCATTTCGCGCCGGCAGGGCACGCACCAGGTCGCCCATAGGTTGAGGAGGACGGTGCGGCCGCGCCAGTCGGCAAGCACGCGGCCCTGGCCTTGCGCGTCCTTGAACGCGACGTCGGGTACACGGAATGGCGCGCGCGCGACGGTCAGCGCGGCGACCTCGCCATGCACCAGCGGCGCGATCCTGGCGGCGGTCTTAACCGCCGGCTCACAAGCCGCCGCGGCCGGATTGCTTCGCTGCCGCCCAATCCCGTATACCCCCGCCAGGACGGCCACGATCCCGATCGCCACGGCGACTGAAATGAACCGCAGGCGGCCTATTTTGTCTCGTGGCGGCACGGTCTGATCGGTCATTAACAAAAGAACCTCGGCGCACGCGTATGAGCAACAAGATGTGGGGCGGACGCTTCGGTTCGGAACCCGATCCCCTGATGGAGGAGATAAACGCCTCGATCGACTTCGATCGACACCTCTACCGGCAGGACATTGCCGCGAGCAAGGCCCATGCGGCGATGCTCGCCAAAACTGGCATCATTACGGCGCAAGATGCAAAGCGGATCGCTTACGGTCTAGACACGATCCTGTCAGAAATCGAGGCCGGCAAATTCAAGTTCAAGCGCGCGCTCGAGGACATCCATATGAACGTCGAAAGCCGGCTCGACGAATTGATCGGGCCGGCCGCCGGGCGACTGCATACCGCGCGCTCGCGCAACGACCAGGTCGCCACCGATTTCCGGCTGTGGGTGCGCGACGAGATCGACCGGATCGACGCGGCGCTCGCGGCTTATCAGCGCGTGCTGGCGCAGAAGGCGCTCAAGCACGCCGCGACGGTAATGCCGGGCTTTACCCATCTGCAAGCGGCGCAGCCGGTAACGTTCGGCCATCATTTGCTCGCCTATATCGAGATGGCGGCGCGCGACCGCGGCCGCTTCGCCGATGCGCGCGCGCGGCTCAACGAAAGCCCGCTCGGCGCCGCCGCGCTCGCCGGAACGTCGTTTCCGATCGACCGCAACATGACCGCGAAAGCGCTCGGCTTCGCGGGGCCGATGGCGAACTCACTCGACGCGGTCGCCGACCGCGACTTCGTGCTTGAGACGCTTTCCGCGGCCGCGATCGCTGCCGTGCATCTGTCGCGCTTCGCCGAGGAGATCGTGATCTGGTCGTCGGCGCGCGTCGGTCTGCTGCGGCTGTCGGACGCTTTCACCACCGGCTCCTCGATCATGCCGCAGAAGCGCAATCCCGACGCCGCCGAGTTGGTGCGCGCCCGGACCGGCCGCATTGTCGGCGCGCTCATGTCGCTTCTCGTGGTAATGAAAGGTTTGCCCCTCGCCTATCAAAAAGACATGCAGGAGGACAAGGAAGGCACGATGGATGCGCTCGGCGCGCTCGCGCTCTCGATCAACGCCATGACCGGCATGGTGCGCGACATGGAGCCTGAAGTCGCGCGCATGAAGGCGGCCGCCGGCGAAGGCTATGCGACCGCGACCGATCTCGCCGACTGGCTCACGCGAACGCTCAACCTGCCGTTCCGCGCGGCGCACCACGTCACCGGCCGGATCGTGGCCAAGGCCGCGGCCGGCGGCGTGCCGCTCGACAGGCTGCCGCTGAAAGCCATGCGGGCGATCGAGCCGCGCATCACCAAGGCGGTCTTTGGCGTGCTCGGCGTCGAGGCCTCGGTTAAAAGCCGCACCGTGTTCGGCGGCTCCGCGCCGAAAAACGTGCGCGCGCAGGCCAAACGCTGGCTCAAAAAGCTCAAAGCCTGACGCGGCGATTGCGCATAAACGCCCTGGCAAGGTGTTGCCGACACAATGTCGCCGCTGCCGGTTAGTCTGCTATGGTGGACCGGAAAGCCCCTGGGGAGCGTCCTTTGGCGTTTGATCGCTTGCGTTTTGCCGTAGTGCTGGCGGTGCTGGGCGCGGTCGCTTGCGAACTTGCGGCCTGCGGACGCGCCGGAGGGCCGGTGCTGCCGCCCGGACCTGCGATCGAGCCGGCGCCGACCGCGCAGGCGGCGCCGCCAGTCACCGTGCCGCCCGCGCCGGCTTCGACGATCGGCGGGCCGGTCGCGAGCGGGCCGGCGGCGCAGGAGACCGCGCAGAAGAACGGGTTTGATGCCTACGGCAATCCGGTGGCGCCGGCCGGTCCAAAAAAATCGTTCGTGCTCGATCCGCTGCTGCAATAGCGGCGCACGTCGCACGCGATTTTCGGCAAAACGGTTCCACTTTTTCCGTTCATGCTCTAAACACTTTCCATGCATCACTTCGCCTATCGCAACGGCGTTTTGCACGCCGAGTCCGTCGATCTGATCGCGCTCGCGGACGCCGTCGGCACGCCGCTCTATTGTTATTCGACCGCGACGCTGGAGCGGCACTATCGCGTGTTCGCCGAAGCCTTCGCCGACGTCGACGCGCTGATCTGCTACGCGATGAAGGCAAACTCCAATCAGGCGGTGATCGCCACGCTCGGGCGGCTCGGCGCCGGCGCCGACGTTGTCTCCGAAGGCGAGCTTTTGCGGGCGCGAGCGGCCGGCATTCCGCCGGAAAAGATCATGTTTTCCGGAGTCGGCAAGACTGCGCGCGAACTTGCGCTGGCGGTCGAACAAAACATCCTCTGCGTCAACGTCGAATCCGAAGCCGAGCTTGAAACCCTTGCCGCGATCACCGCCGGCAAGGGCCGCACGGCGGAAATTTCGCTCCGGGTCAATCCCGACATCGATCCTAAGACACACGCCAAAATCGCGACCGGCAAGGCGGAAAATAAATTCGGCATTCCGATCAGCCGCGCGCGCGAGGTTTACGCGCGCGCCGCGAAGCTTCCGGGTGTGCGCGTGGCCGGGGTCGACATGCATATCGGCAGCCAGATCACCGCGCTCGATCCGTTCAGCGACGCGTTTACGCTGTTGGCGGATTTCGTGCGCACTTTGCGCGCTGACGGCCACACCATCCGCCACATCGATCTGGGCGGCGGCCTCGGCATTCCCTATCGCGACGATAACGAGCCGCCACCCGATCCGGATGCCTACGCGACTGTTGTCAAGCGCGCGACGCGCGACCTCGGCTGCCGGCTGATCTTCGAGCCCGGCCGGCTGATTGTCGGCAACGCCGGTATCCTGGTCGCCCGCGTGCTCTATGTGAAGCATGGCGCGGCGAAGACTTTTGTCATCGTCGACGCCGGCATGAACGATCTTGTACGTCCGACCCTCTACGACGCCTATCACGACATCCGGCCGGTCCGCGAGGCCGCCATCGGCGCACCGAGAATCACGGCCGACGTAGTCGGGCCGGTCTGCGAATCAGGCGATTTCATCGCGCTGGAGCGCTCGATGGTCGCGCCGCAGCCGGGCGATCTGTTGGCGGTCATGACCGCCGGCGCCTATGGCGCGGTCGAGGCCAGCACCTACAACACCCGCCCGCTCATCCCGGAAGTCCTTGTCAAAGCAGGCGAATGGGCGCTGGTGCGGCCGCGCGTGACCGCCGAGGAGCTGATCGCGCTCGATCGCATGCCCGTCTGGCTCTGATTTTGCTTGTTAAATTTTGCATGACGCGGCTTGCTGCCGGTCGGGTGCCATGAACCCGCCCCGATGTTAACGTGTTGTCGGGCGGCGATTTCTCTGCGGAGACGTTGGTGACGGATACCTCGCCGAGCCATCCCGCTGCTTCCAGCGCGGCGCCGGCCGCCCGATCGAAACTCGGCACGGCCTTGCGCCGCGCCCGCTGGTCGATTTTCTGGGAACGGCTGTGGCCGGCCCTGGCAAGTTTCGCCAGCGTCGCCGGACTTTTCCTGACCGTTTCGTGGCTCGGCTTGTGGTTGTGGCTGCCGCCCTTGGCACGCGCGGCCGGACTCATTGTCTTCGCCGTTCTGGCGCTCGTCGCCGTCATTCCGTTCGTGTCGGTCCGCCTGCCCGCGGCCGCCGATGCGCTGCGGCGGCTTGATCGCGGTAGCGGCGTTCGCCATCGCCCGGCGACCACCATCGTCGACAAGCTTGCGGTTGCGCCGACGGACGAAGTTTCGCGGGCATTATGGGCGACGCACGTGACGCGCACGCTCGAAACTGCGCGCGCCTTTAGGGCCGGCTGGCCTTCGCCGCGGGTCGCGCTGCGCGATCCATACGCGCTGCGCGGCCTCATCCTCGTTGCCGGCGTCGCCACCTTCATCGCCGCCGGCGGCGAGCATTGGAAGCGCGTCGCCGCAGCATTCGACTGGCAGGGCGTGGTGCTGCCGGCCAATTTCCGCGTCGACGCCTGGGTCACCCCGCCGAATTACACCGGCAAGCCGCCGATCATTTTGGCGGGCATCCATCCCGGCGAAATATCGCGGCAGGATGCCGAGTCGGGCGAGCCGGTGTCCGTTCCAGCCGGCTCGATGCTGATCGTGCGCGCCACCGGCAAGGTCAGTCTGGATATTTCCGGCAAAGGCGGCGTGACGCCGGCGAAAGATGAGACGCACGCGCCCGCCGGCACCCAGGAGTTTCGATTCAAGATCGCGTCCGCCGGCGTCGCGACATTGCACGGCGCCGGCGACGACGTGGCCTGGGCGTTCAATGTCATTCCCGACAAGCCGCCGGCCATCGCGCTCACCAAGGATCCCGAGCAACAGGCGCGCGGCTCGCTCCTCTTGTCGTACGCGCTCGAGGACGATTACGGCGTGACCGAGGCGCAAGCGACGTTCGCACGCAAGGATGATCCGGCCGGCAACAGCGCCGACGCGCATCCGCTGTTCGGGCCGCCCAACTTCCCGCTCGTGCTGCCGCAAGCCCGCACCAAAAACGGCGTCGGCCAGACCATCAAGGACCTGACCGATCATCCCTGGGCCGGCGCCGAGGTAACGATGACGCTGGTCGCGCACGACGAAGGCGGCAACGAGGGCAGTAGCGAGCCGTTCACCTTCCGCCTGCCCGAACGCGTATTCAGTAAGCCGCTGGCGCGCGCGCTGGTCGAACAGCGGCGCAATCTCGCGCTCGATGCGTTGGCGCGGCCGCGCGTCGTCACCGCGCTCGACGCGCTCGCCGTGGCGCCGGAGAAATTCCACACCGACGCCGGCACCTATCTCGGGCTGCGCTCGATCTTCTGGCTTCTCGTGCGCGCCAAGACCGACGATGATTTGCGCGATGTGACGGCGCGGCTTTGGCAGATGGCGGTTGGCATCGAGGACGGCAACATCTCCGACGCCCAGGCGGCGCTGCGCAATGCCGAAGAAGCGCTGCGGCAGGCCCTCGAACGCGGCGCCAATGATCAGGAAATCAAGCAGCTCATGGATCAGTTGCGTGCGGCGATGGACCGCTACCTGCAATCGATGATGGAGCAGCTGAAGAATAAACAGCAGCTCGCCCGTCCCCTCGATCGCAATCAGCGAAGCTTAAGCCTGCGCGATCTCAAGAGCATGCTCGACCGGCTCGAAAACCTTGCGCGCAACGGCGCCAAGGACGCGGCGCGGGCGCTGTTGCAGCAGCTTCAGCAGATGATGGAAAATTTGCAGATGGCGACGCCGGAGCAGAACGGCGACGACCTCGACGATATGATGTCGCAACTCGACGATCTCGGCGACATGATCCAGCAGCAACAGGATTTGCGCGACCGTACCTACCGCCAGGGCCAGAACCAGCGGCACCCGCGCGGCCAGCAGGGGCAGCAAGGCCAGCAGCTGGACGAGTCGATGGGCGATCTGCGCGAAAGCCAGCAGGCGTTGCGCGATCGGCTCAAGAAACTGCTGGAGGATTTCAAGAACCACGGCTTCGGACAGCCCCAGCCGGGGCAGCCCGGCCAGGGGCAGGGCGGTGTGGACCAGCTTGGCCGGGCCGGCGAGGCCATGGGTCAAGCCGAAGGCCAGCTCGGCGACGGCAATGCCGACGGCGCGGTCGATTCGCAGGGCCGTGCGCTCGACGCGCTGCGCAGGGGCGCGCAGGGTCTTGCGGAATCGATGCAGCAGCAGCTCGGCCAGGGCCCCGGTCCCGGCCGTGACGGCCGGCTCGGACGGCCGCGCGCCGACCGCGACACCGATCCGCTCGGCCGGCCGTTGCATGGCCGCGATTACGGCGACGATATCACCGTCAAAGTGCCCGGCGAGATCGACGTGCAGCGTGCCCGCCGCATCATCGAGGAATTACGCCGGCGCTTTGGCGACGTGCTGCGCCCGCAGGACGAACTCGATTACATCGAGCGACTGCTCAAGGATTATTGAGCGCAGCGCCGCTGTTGTTGGCTTTGCGGATTTTACCGTGCCACAGGCCGTATTCCGCGATTTCGCCGATCCTCAATCCGCGCTACACTTTTAAAATCAAGGGGCAATGGACGAAGCTTCGCGGGCGGGGCCGCAATGCTTGAGATTGCGGATTGGCTGAAAAAACTCGGCATGTCCGAGTATGCCGCGCGCTTCGCCGAAAATCGTATCGATTTCTCTGTCTTGTGCGACCCCGTGATCGGCGGCATTTGTTAATTTCCCCGAACCGAATGTTAACGCTTCCTTGCTAACAATTCCGGCGCCGCCTCACGTTCCGCTTTGGCGGCGCAGAGGTATTTGTGGCTTCGATCGGTTCCGAGCACGCGCCGCGTTCCAATTGGCGCCCGTTTCCGCCTGCCTTTTTGGGCGCAGATATCGGCAACGCGGCCACGCGCGTCTATGCGCTGTTTGCCGGTGACACCGACACCTCGCTGCTGCGCCGCCTGGCCGGCGCCGCTTTCCTCATCCGGGTGATCAGCGCCGCCATCGCCTTCGTCGCGCAAATCCTGCTGGCGCGCTGGATGGGCGGCTTCGAGTTCGGCATCTATATTTACGCCTGGACATGGGTTCTGCTGATCGGCGGCATGGTCGACCTCGGCCTCGGTTCGGCCGCGCAGCGCTTCATCCCGGAATACATCGAGCACAAGCAATTCGCGCTGTTGCGCGGCTTCCTCTTCGGCAGCCGTTGGCTCGCCTTGTTCAGCTCGATCCTGATCGCCGGCATCGGCGCCATCGCCGTGACGTTGCTCGCGCCATACATCGATCCGAAGACGGTCGTCCCGCTCTATTGCTCCTGTGCCGCGTTGCCGATGTTCGCGCTGTGGAGCGTGCAGAGCGGCATCGCCCGCTCGTTCAATTGGGTCAATCTCGGGCTCACGCCAAATTACGTGCAGCGCCAGCTGGTGCTAATTGCCCTCATGGGCCTTGCTTACGCCATCGGCCTGCCGACCGGTGCGGTGACCGCGACCCTCGTCGGCGTTGTGGCGCTGTGCTGCGTCGGTCTCAGTCAGCTCGTGGTGCTCAATCGCCGGCTTGCCGGCGTGGTCGAGAGCGGCGCCAAGGCTTACGCGGTGCCAACGTGGCTCGCCACGTCGGCACCGATCTTCGTGGTCGAGGCGTTTTATCTGCTGCTGACCTATTCCGATGTCATCGTGCTGCAGCAATTTCGTCCGGCCAACGAAGTCGCGATTTATTACGCCGCCGCCAAGACGCTCGCCTTCGTTGCGTTCATTTATTATTCGGTGTCGCAGACCATCGCGCATAAATTTTCCGAATATCACATCAGCGGGGATCACAAGCAGCTACGGGCGACGCTTCGGCAGGCGGTGCGGCTGACATTCTGGCCGTCGCTTGGTTCGATCGTCCTTCTGCTCGCGCTCGGCCGGCCGTTGCTGCACTTGTTCGGCCAGGGCTTCGAGTCCGGCTATTATTTGATGTACATCATCGCCATCGGGCTCTTGGCGCGCGCTTCGGTCGGTCCAGCCGAACGGCTCCTCAATATGCTCGGCGAGCGGCGCTCCTGCGCGCTCGTTTATGCGTCCTCGTTCGCGCTCAATATCGGCCTGTGCATTGCGCTGATCCCGCCGATGGGGCTCGCCGGCGCCGCGATCGCAAGCTCGGTGGCGCTGGTCTTCGAATCGGCCAGCCTTTTCTTCGTCGCGAAATACCGCCTGGGGCTTCACTGCTTCATTTTCGGCAGCCCCAAGAGCCGTTGAGGCGGCCGCGATGAGCGCCCGGGTTCTGGCCGATCCGGCGCCGGGGGCCGCACTTGACGGCGCGGCCTCGGCGATCGCCAGCGCCCGCCGCGCCGTCCTCGCCGATCGCTACGCCGCAAATCTGCTCACGGTCGAATGGCGGCGGCTCGATCAACTCAGCCCGATCACAGATGCCTGGCGCGAGCTGGCCGCCCGCGCGATCGAGCCAAATATCTTCTACGAGCCCGACTTCGCGCTGGCGGCTGCGCCGGTCTTCGGCGGCGACGCCGGCGCGGTGCTGGTATGGTCGGACGCCGAGCCGCGCCGGCTTCTTGGTTTCTTCCCGGGCCGCGTCGAGCGGCGACGCTATGGGATCGCCCTGCCGGTCCTGGCCGGCTGGACGCACCCCTACGCCCCGCTCGGCGTGCCGCTCATCGAGCGCGACGGTGCCGAGCCGATCGTTGCCGCGTGGTTGGCGCATCTCGCCGCGAACAAGCAGTTGCCCGGCCTGCTGCTGTTGCCCTATTTGCCCGAAGAGGGGGCCTTCGCCGTCGCGCTCGCCGCAATTCTCCGGCGCGCGCAGATGCCGGCCGCCGACTTCAACCGTCGCCAGCGCGCGCTGCTGGAGCCGGGCGACGACCGCCTGTTTTATGTCGAACAATCGCTCGGCCAGCACCAGCATAAGGAACTGCGCCGGCATTGGCGGCGCATGAGCGATGTGGGCGCGGTCCTGTTCACTGCCGCCACCGAGCCGGCCGCGGTCGCCGCCGCGCTGGAGGATTTCTTCAGGCTCGAAGCCGGCGGTTGGAAGGGCCGCGCCGGCACGGCCGCCGCCGAGCGAAAGGATATCGGCGACTTTATCCGGGCCGCGGTCGGCGGGCTCGCGCTCGAAGGTCGGGTATCGATCGCCCGCATCACGGTCGACGGGCAAGCGATTGCTGCTACCATCATTCTGCGCAGCGGCCGCCGCGCCTGGTTCTTGAAGATCGCCTATGATGAGGCATTCGCGCGGTTCTCGCCTGGCGTCATGCTCAGCGTCGTGCTGACCGACGACCTGCTCGAGGACCTGACCATCACGTGCACCGACTCCTGCGCCACCGCCGATCATCCGATGATCGACCACCTTTGGCGCGAGCGGCTTGCGCTTTCCGACCGATTGATTGCGGTGCGGCCGCAGGCGCCGTTTGCTCTGGCGAGTCGCCTTGAAGGATTGCGCACCACCGCCATCAGCGGCGCCAAGCGGCTGCGCGGCCTCGTTCGCGGTTAGCCGGTACCGGCGCAGTGGATGAACACGATTCGTTAACGTCTAAACAACTCTTGAGGGAAATAATCCGATCCGCCACGCGGACGTTCAGCCCATGCTGCGAAGCCTGACCTTGGCCAAGACCATCCGTCAGTGGGGCCTGACCGCCATTGCGGCCGTTGTCGCCTTCGTCGTCGGCGTGCCGTTGGTTGGTGTCGCCTCGTCCGTGACGCTTGCGTTCGCCGGTTTGTTTGCCGGCGCTCTGGTCGCGTTAGCGCGCGAACGACGGGGTAGCCAGCATGCAGCGAATGCGCTCAACAACATGACGCAAGGCTTGAGCATGTATGATGGCGCCGCGCGGCTGGTGCTGTGCAATGAGCGTTACATCCAAATGTCGCTATTGCCTCCGGAGAATTTCCAGGAAGGCACGCCGCTGCGCGAGATTCTTATCCGACGCGCCAAGGCTGGTTCCTTTTCGGGCGACCCGGATCAATATGTCGCCCACTGCCTGAAACAATCCGCCGAAGGCCGCACCGAGGAAAAAACGGTCGAGCTCAAGGATGGCCGCACGATCGCGCTGGTGTTTCGCCCGCTGCCGGACGGCGGTTGGGTTTCGACCCATGCGGACGTTACGGCGCAGCGCGCGGCCGAAAAGGAGCGCGACAAACTTCGGCAAAACGAGCAACGCCAGGTCGCAACCGATGCGGCGATCGTCGCGTTCCGCGCCCGCGTCGAGAACATGCTGATGACGGTCGGGCAGAGCGCCGTCGCCATGAAGGCGGCGGCCAAGTCGCTCTTGACCACCTCGGACCATACGCTCCAGCGCGCGGAGGGCGCGGTGCACGGCTCGAACCAGGCCTCGGCCAATGTGGAGACCGCCGCAGCCGCCGCCGAGGAGCTCTCAGTCTCGATTAAGGAGATCAGCCGGCAGTTGGTGCAAACGAACGAGGTGGTGCGTGACGCCGCCGCTGATGCGACCGCCACCAACAACGACATTGCGGCGCTGGCGCGGGTGGCGCAAAGGATCGGCGATGTAGTCAAGCTCATCCAGGACATTGCCGAGCAGACCAATCTTCTCGCGCTTAACGCCACGATCGAAGCGGCGCGCGCGGGCGATGCCGGGCGCGGTTTCGCCGTGGTGGCTTCCGAGGTGAAGTCATTGGCGGTACAGACCGCCAAGGCCACCGGCGAGATCACCCGCGAAATCTCATCGGTGCAGGGTTCGACCGGCGACGCGGTCACCGCCATCCTGGCGATCACGCGGCGGATGCAGGACATCAACGCACATACGTCGAAAGTGGTCGGCGCAATCGAGCAGCAGGAACTGGCGACCGGCGAAATATCGCACAACGTCGCCAGCGCTGCCGCGGGTAGCAAGGCTGTCGTCGCCGCCTTGGATGACGTTGCCAGCGGGGTGACGCAGACGCGCAGCTCGGCGCAGACCGTACTGACAGCTTCCGAGGACGTCGAAAACGCGACCGTTAAGCTCCGGGCCGAAGTCGAACGTTTCCTGAGCACGGTCGCCGCTTAGCTGCCGTAGGCCCAAGCCCGTGGCCGACCGTGGGCACCTTTTGTTAACCTCAAAACAACGCCTAAGCGCATAGTCTTGGCCCATTAAATTGGGATGCGCGTCATGTCCGGAGCACATTCGGTCCGCAAAACTCTCCGCCAATGGGGGCTCGTCATCGCGGCGGGCGGGCTCGGCCTTGCCGGCGCTCTTGCCGCGCTGCTGATACTCGGCCGCGACGGGATGTGGAGCGCTTTGAATGCCGCCCCTTTAATGATCGCGGATGCCATCCTGTGCGGGCTAGTTGTTCTGGCCGCGCTGGCGGTCGGCGCGCTGATCACGCTGGCGCGGGAACGCTGGCGCAGCCGCATGTCGCGGATTGCGCTCAACAACATGACGCAGGGCCTTTGCATGTTCGACAGCGCGGCGCGGCTCGTGCTGTGCAACATGCGCTATATCGAAATGCATCGCCTGCGGCGCGAGCAATTGCGGGCGGGCATGCCGTTGGTCGAGCTTCTGGTGCTCCGCACCGAGACGGGCACGTTCTCCGGCGACCCGGGTCTCTACGTGGCAGAGTGCCTCAAACAGGTTGCCGAAGGCCGCACCGAGACGCGCACCATCACCTTCAATGACGGCCGCATCATCGGGCTCGCCAGCCAGCCGCTGGCCGGCGGCGGCTGGGTCACCACCCATTCCGATATCACCGAGAAGCACGCCGCCGAAAAAGAGCGCGATTCGCTCCGCCAGCGCGAGGAGCGCCGTGCCGCCACCGATGCGGCGATCGTCGCGTTCCGCGCCCGGGTCGAGAGCATGCTGATGACGGTCGGGCAGAGCGCGGTAGCCATGAAGACGGCGGCCAAATCGCTGCTGACTACCTCCGACCATACGCTCCGGCGCGCCGAAGGCGCGGTGCAAGGCTCGAACGAGGCTTCGGCCAATGTCGAGACCGCCGCCGCCGCCGCCGAGGAGCTGTCGGCCTCGATCAAGGAGATCAGCCGCCGGTTGGCGCAAGCCAACGAAGTCGTGCGCAGCGCCGCCGCCGACGCAACCGCCACCAACGACGATATTGCGGCGCTCGCCCGCGTCGCGCAGAGGATCGGCGACGTGGTCAAGCTCATCCAGGACATCGCCGAGCAGACCAACCTTCTGGCGCTCAACGCCACGATCGAAGCGGCGCGTGCCGGCGAAGCCGGCCGCGGCTTTGCGGTGGTGGCTTCCGAGGTGAAGTCATTGGCGGTGCAGACGGCCAAGGCCACCAGCGAGATTACGCGGGAGATTTCATCGGTCCAGGGCTCGACCGGCGATGCGGTGACCGCTATCCGTGCCATCACCCGGCGGATGCAGGATATCAACTCGCATACCTCGGAAGTGGTCGGCGCCATCGAGCAGCAGGAACTGGCGACCGGGGAGATATCGCACAATGTCGCCAGCGCAGCCGCCGGAAGCAAGGCCGTAGTGGCCGCGCTCGGCGACGTCGCCATCGGCGTGACGCAAACGCGCAGTTCGGCGCAGACCGTGCTGACCGCTTCCGAGGAAGTGGAGAATGCGACCGTCAAGCTGCGCGCCGAAGTCGAGCGTTTCCTCGGCGCGGTCGCCGCCTAATCCTTCATCGGCCGGCAGCACAATCCCGCCTGCCGCGCGGGCCGGCGGCGGCAGCGCCCTTCCAGTACGAGCGAAACCGGCGCCGGCCATGTGATAGCTTGGCCAGGGGCTCCGAAGAAAATGGCATGATCGGCAATCCCAATCGCAGGGATATCCTGAAAACGACGGCGCAGCTCGCGGCGGCCGGCTATTTGGCCGCCGACAACGCGGCGTTGGCGTCCGTGCAGACGCCGATCGATCCCGGCGCAACAGCGCTGCACGAAATCGACTCGATATTGCGCGGCGCAACGCAGGCCGGAGACATTCCCGGCGTCGTCGCGATGGCCGCGACCGACGATGGCATTGTCTATCAGGGTGTTTTCGGCCGGCGCCGGCTTCCGGACGGGCCGGGCATGACGCGCGACACCGTCTTTCGGATCGCCTCGATGGTCAAGCTCATCACGTCGGTCGCCGCGCTTCAGCTCATCGAGCAGGCCAAGCTCTCGCTCGACGCGCCGGTCCCCGCGCTCGCGCCCGAGCTTGCCGCGCCGCTTGTGCTCGACAGCTTCGACAGCAAGGGGATTCCGCAACTGCGCCCGGCAAAATCACCGATCACGCTTCGGCATTTGCTCACGCATACCGCGGGCTTCACCTATCGGCTCTGGGACGCCAAGGCGCTTCGCTATGTCGAGACGATCGGCAAGCTGCCGGCGGCCGTGCGGGCCAAGCTGCCGCGAACGCCGCTGATGTTCGATCCCGGCACGCGGTGGCAATACGGACCCAACATCGATTGGGTCGGCAGAATCGTCGAGCATGTCAGCGGCGAGCCGGTCGACGCTTATTTCCGCAAGCACATCCTTGGTCCGCTCGGCATGAAGGATACCGGCTTCGTCATCGCGCCGGAACAGCGCGCGCGGGAAGCAAGCGCGCATCGGCACGAACCCGATGGGTCGCTGCTGCCGCTGCCGATGGAAAAGCCGCCGACGCACGAAACTTTCACCGGCGGCGGCGGGATTTATTCGACCGCGCCGGATTATTTGACGCTGCTGCGCGCGCTCATGCACGGCGGCACGCTCGACGGCGTTCGCATCCTGCGGCCGGAAACAGTGGCGCTGATGGGCAAGAACCAGATCGGCGATATCGAGGCCGGCTTATTGCGCACGTCGGCGCCCATGCTCTCCAACGATGTCGATTTCTTCCCCGGCATCAGCCTCAAATGGGGGTTGGGTCACATGCTCAATATGCGGGGTGTGCCGGGCGGCCGCAGCGCCGGCAGCATGACATGGGCCGGTCTTTACAACACGTATTACTGGATCGATCCGGTGAAACAGATCGCAGCCGTCTTCATGACGCAGGTCATGCCGTTTGCCGATCACCGCGCCTTGCAGCTGTACCGGCAGTTCGAGCGCGGCCTCTATGCGGCCGTGAAGGCCGGCTAGCGGGACGGCCGCTAGCTCGAACTCGGCGTCGCCGGCACGAACTTCAGCGCCACCCCGTTCATGCAGTAACGCAAGCCGGTCGGGCGCGGGCCGTCGTTGAACACATGGCCGAGATGACCGCCGCAGCGCCGGCACGAAATCGCGGTGCGCGTCATGCCGTAGGTGGTGTCCTTGGTTTCCTCGACCGCTTTGTCGAGCGGCGCCCAGAAGCTCGGCCAGCCGGTACCGCTGTCGAATTTGGTCTTCGAGGAGTAGAGCGGCAGGTCGCAGCCGTCGCAGGCGAAAGTGCCGGCGCGATGCTCGTGCAGCAGCCGACTGGTGAACGGACGCTCGGTGCCTTCGTGCCGCAGCACTTGATAGGCTTCGGGGGAGAGAATCTTCCGCCACTCCTCGTCGGTGTGGGTGACTTCGTAGGTCTTTTCCGCCCGAGCCGCGTGCGGCCAGGCGAGGCGGCCGAGGGCGAGCGCGCCCAAGGCGCCGCCAGCATAGACAGCGTGTCTGCGTGTAAGCATGTGCCGTCCTCCACGAGCATGACCCCGATTCATGCTCCAGCTGCATCGCTGTGGCGTCTATAACCGAGGCATCGGCCCCCGTCACGGGCGGCCGCGGTAACAAGCTCGGCAACACTTGGTGAAGTACGCGCAAGCCGCGATGACGGTTTTGCGCCGCATCGGGCTATGTCGTGCGCGCCGGCGCAAAGGAAAACCGGGCCCTTGCGGGCCCGGTTTAGTTCGCCGGCGTGGGGGCGCCAGCGAGCACCTTCCAGAGGGGAAGTGCCACGTCACGGCGGTTACCGATCTGGGAGGATCGTGGCGACCGCTTGTTCCGCAGCTACGTTGTATAATGCGAGCCGCTATCCGGCCGCACAACGCGGCCGCGGGCATGCCAGCCATGCAATAGGGTTTTGTCCGGCGTCAGTAATTCCAGCGTTGCGCGTTGGCGACCAGAAAATCGCGAAACGCCTGTACGCGCGCCACGCTCTTGAGCTCTTCCGGGTAGACGAAGTAGGCATCGAGCGCGATCGGATCGGCGTCGGAGAAAAGCTGCACCAGCCCGCCGTCGCCTTCGACCAGGTAGTCCGGCAGCATGGCGATCCCGATGCCGCGCTGGCAGGCGCGCAGGATGCCGAGAATATTGTTGATGACAAGGTGCGCCGTGCGCGGCCCTTTGCCGTTGCGTGCCACCTCGGTGAGATAGAGCGAGCGCTGCAAATACTGCGGCACATTGCCGCCGAGCACCAGCACGCGGTGATTGTCGAGGTCTTCGAACGTGCGCGGGGTGCCGAACCGCTTGAGGTATTCCGGTGAAGCGTAGACGTGGAAGTGCACCGAGAACAGTTTGCGCTGAATAAGGTCGGGCTGCGTCGGCTGGCGCAGCCGGATCGCGACGTCGGCCTCGCGCATGGCGAGATCGAGCTCCTCCTCGGTGGTCAGCAACGTGATGCGGACCTCCGGATAAAGATCGACAAATTCGCCGAGCCGCGGGGTGAGCCAGTGCACGCCGATGCCGGGCGTGGTCGTGACTCTCAGATCGCCATTCGGCCGCTCGCGGCTGTCCGTGAGCTTTGCGCGCGCCGCTTCCAGCTTCATGAACACGTCGTGGGCGGTGCGAAACAGCAGATCGCCCTGCTCGGTGAGAATGAGACCGCGCGCGTGACGGTGAAACAGCGAGACGGCAAGCTCCTGCTCGAGCGCGCTTACCTGGCGCGATACCGCCGATTGCGACAGGCCGAGCTGCTCGCCGGCATGCGTGAAGCTGCCGGCCTCGGCGGCGGCATGAAAGACTTTAAGCTTGTCCCAATCCATCAGCTCGCTCTTTATCTCCCTCGCTTCAAGGGCGAGAGGAATTGCGATTTCATTCCGCCGCGATGCGCGGCTCGGCCTCGCCGTGCGCGGCCAGAAATTTCTCCGCCTCCAGCGCGGCCATGCAGCCCAGCCCGGCAGCGGTCACCGCCTGGCGATAAACGTCGTCGGCGACGTCACCGGCCGCAAACAGTCCGGGCACCGAGGTCGCGGTGGAATGCGGTGCGGTCTTGAGGTAGCCGGAGGATTTCATCTCCACCTGGCCGGTCACCAGCGCAGTCGCCGGCGAGTGCCCGATGGCGATGAAGATGCCGTCCACCGCATGCTCGCTCGTCTCGCCGCTCTTGACGTCGCGCAGCACCGCGGCCTTGACCTTGAGTGGATTGTCATCGCCCCTCACGTCGGCCAGCACTGTGTTCCACAACACGCTGATCTTCGGATTGCGATAAAGCCGCTCCTGCAAGATGCGTTCGGCGCGGAAAGAATCGCGCCGATGTACGACGGTGACCTTGCTGGCGAAGTTGGTGAGGAACAGCGCCTCCTCGACCGCGGTATTGCCGCCGCCGATCACCAGAACTTCCTTACCGCGATAGAAGAAGCCGTCGCAGGTGGCGCAGGCGGAGACGCCGTAGCCGCGGAATTTCTGCTCGGACGGCAGATCGAGCCAGCGCGCCTGCGCGCCGGTGGCCAGGATCAGGGATTCGGCGAAATAGACGTCGCCGGAATCGCATTCGATACGGTACGGCCGGCGGCCGAGGTCGACCTTGCTGACATGGTCGGCGACCATCCTGGTGCCGACATGCGCCGCCTGCTTCTGCATCTGCTCCATGAGCCAGGGACCCTGGATCACGTCGGCGAAACCGGGATAGTTCTCGACGTCGGTGGTGGTGGTGAGCTGGCCGCCGGTCTCGATGCCCTGAATCAGCACCGGATCGAGCATGGCGCGCGCGGCATAGATCGCCGCCGTGTAGCCCGCGGGCCCGGAGCCGATGATCACAACCTTCGCATGGGTGGATTGGGTCACCGCTCATCCGTCCATTGGGCAGCATCTGGCCTGCCCGGCAGCCCTTGAAGTCGGACGTCTGGACTTCGGTGGATCTGGCGATGGCCAAGCCAACCGAAGCCCAGCCCGGCTCTCTGCCGCATCCAGCTGGAATCTAGGGATTTTCGGGAGCCATGCAAGGTACGCAACCCCTTACCCCCAGTTCACTCATGGCAGCCCGGGCGTCGGCGTAACGCGCTGGAATCCCTCTTGAATCAAGACAGCCGAGCCTCGGTCCGGCCGTCGTACCAGCAACCCGTTACGCTCCGTCGCCGCCAAGCGGCGCAATCGCCGGCGCTATTTCCACTCGACCTTGACGATCTCGTACGCCTTGGCGCCACCCGGGGTGACCACCTCGACCTGAACGCCCTTCTTCTTGCCGACCAACGCGCGGGCGAGCGGAGAGGTGATCGATATCTTGCCTTTCTTGGCGTCCGCTTCCGGCTCGCCGACGATCTGCCAGACCGCTTTCTTGTCGGTATCCTCGTCGATCAGCGTCACGGTGGCGCCGAAGGTGATGGTGTCGCCGTGCAGCTTCGACACGTCGATGACTTCAGCACGCGCGAGCTTGTCCTCGAGCTCGGCGATGCGGCCCTCGTTGAGCGACTGCGATTCCTTGGCGGCGTGATACTCGGCATTTTCGGAAAGATCGCCGTGCGTCCGCGCGTCGGTAATCTGCTGGATGATGCGGGGCCGTTCGACCTGCTGGCAATGCTTGAGCTCGGACTCAAGCGCCGCATAGCCCTCCGCAGTCATCGGAATTTTGTCCATCGTTGTTCATCTCCGTTCCTCAGCTATCGTCCCGATTTTGAAGTTCGCCAGCGCCCGCGGGCCCACTTTGTTGCGAACTTCAAAATCAAAAGGACGCTAGCCACTTTCGATGCTAGTACGGTTCTGGATTTGAAGTTCCTACGAGAGGTCGCCGACAAGTCTTAGGAACTTCAAATCCACCGCACTAGTGACAAAATTCAAGCCGCGGACCGGAGCGTCGTCCGGCCTCGCGACCAAAATCCTGTCTCTACTGCCGGCGCTCGCGCTGGTCCGATTTTGGATCAGGGGGCGGCCGCAAAATAATTTTGCAGCGCACACACTTCGAGGTCACCCCCGAGGTAGGCCTTGATACCCTGCGCTGCGGCGACGGCCCCTGAGAGAGTGGTGTAGTACGGCACTTTATGCAAGAGGGCAGCCCGG
>Ga0181525_10000062_pt1 | contig 94830 bp, 78 predicted proteins | sample PEATcosm2014_Bin_48_FD_121100 | JGI IMG/M metagenome (GOLD analysis project Ga0181525, IMG submission 121100) | Peatland microbial communities from MTU Mesocosm Facility, Houghton, MI, USA - PEATcosm2014_Bin06_10_metaG | ecosystem: Environmental > Terrestrial > Soil > Wetlands > Peat | place...
ACTTTCTGCATCGGAAAATAGAAAATAGCAGGGTGGGCGAGGGCGGTCCTCTAATGAGGACTGGCACGAAACGGGCGCTTGCCGCCCTGCTGCCTGCAAGTTATTTGTTGCAAAAACAGCACGGTTTCCGTCATTCTCAATCATTACCCCAGGCAAGCGATCTTAACTGCGAGCACTTGTGATGCGACAAGATTGGATAGCTACGCTGCGCCGGTCGTTGATTCGCTATGGCCTCTCGCTGGCCGCGATTCTGCTGGCCTTCTGGGTGCGCCAGGCGCTGCAGTTTTACCTTGGCTCGGGATTGCCGCCATACGTCACGTTTTTTCCTGTGGTGATGGTTGTTGCCGTGGCTGCAGGCTTCCGGGCAGGGCTGCTGGTAACGCTGGTGGCAGCGTTTCTGTCGGAGGTGTGGATCCTGCCTCCGGTGGGGAGGTTAGCCATTGATCGTCCGACCGACGTGATAGGCCTCCTCATGTTTGTCGGCGTCGGGATCGGCATGAGCGTCTTCGCCGAGGTTTTTCGCAAGACGCGGCTGCGTGCGGCGGTCTCTGAAAAGGAGCTGGCGCTGCGCGAGAGCGAGGTTGCGCTGCATCGGAGCCGTGAGCGGCTGCGCGTGACGCTGACCAGCATCGGCGACGCGGTGATGAGTTGCGATGCCGCCGGCCGGGTCACCTTCATCAATCCGAAGGCGGAAGAACTTACGGGATGGAAGACGGAAGACGCATCTGGAAAGCCGATTCACGAAGTGCTCCGGGTGGTGGATGAAGACGGCGGGAATCCCTCGGAAGACAGTTCATCGCGAGTGCTGCCGGAGCGGCGCGCAGTCGGGCGCACGGGGCTATACGCATTGCTCAAGCAGGACGGATCGCAGATTCCAATCGAGAAAACTGCTTCGCCGATTCTCGACGCGGACGGAGAACCAGCCGGGGCGGTAGTAGTTTTTCACGACGTGACGGAGCAGCGACAGATACAGCATGAATTGGAGGCCAGCGAGCGCCGCTACCGGACCCTGGTGGAGATGGCTCCCGAGGCGGTGGTGGTACACCAGTACGGAAAGATTGTGTACGCCAACGCGGCTGCCTTGCGCTTGTACGGAGCAAAGACCTTCGAGGAACTCCAGACGAGAAATATTCTGGATCTGATTCATCCCGATGACCGCGATGCAATCCGGGCGCGCGTGCAGACGGTGGAAGCCGGGGGCAGCACGCCGCTGCGCGAGACGCGCATCCTGCGAATGGACGGAAGCGAAGCCCCGGTAGAGGCTACCGCGGGAAGCGTGGACTGGTACGGCCAGGTTGCGGTGCAGACGATTCTGCGCGACATCACGGCGCGCAAGCTGGCCGAGGCCGCGTTGATCCAAACTGAGAAGCTGGCTTCGGTCGGGCGCATGGCGGCAAGCATCGCCCACGAGATTAACAACCCGCTGGCGGCGGTGATGAACACCCTGTATATCGCCCGCCACACGCCGGAGATGCCGGCTCCGGCGCTGGAATATCTGGACCTGGCCGAAGAAGAACTGAAGCGCATCTCGCACATTACACGGCAGGTGCTGGGCTTCTATCGCGAATCCGGCACAACGTCGCTGATGCCGGTGAGCGCGATCATGGATTCCGCGCTGGACCTGCTGCAAAGCAGGATCAAGGCAAAGCAGGCGAAGATTGAAAAGCTCTACCGCGGAGAGCCTGAGGTTATGTCCAGCAGCGGCGAGTTGCGGCAGGTATTTTCAAACCTGCTGGCAAACAGCCTGGATTCGATTGCGGAGAATGGCACGGTGAAGATCCGCATCTCCAGCGCGAAGTGCGCCGTGAGCGGAGTGCGGACAGTACGCATCACGGTGGCCGACAACGGAACCGGCATCAAGCAGGAGATTCGGCCCCGCATCTTCGAAGCGCTCTTCACCACCAAGCGCTCAACCGGCACCGGACTCGGACTGTGGGTGAGCAAGCAGATCGTGGAAAAGCACGGCGGCTCGATCCGCTTCCGCTCGCGGACGGCGAAGGGCAAGAGTGGGACGGCTTTTTCGGTGGTGCTGGCGGCAACACGCGACGCGCTTCCTAGTGGGAGAGCTGAGTAAGGGCGGCGCGGAAGAGCTGTTCAAAGCTGCGGCCTTCGGCGGGACCGAGCTTTTCGAGCGCTTTCTCAGCGGCGGCGGCCTGGTAGCCAAGGTTGATGAGAGCGGAGAGAACGTCATCCTCAAGCAGATGACGGGGGCGTGGCGCGGCAGGAGCGGCTGCGAAATCGGCGAGCTTGTCCTTGAGTTCGAGCACCATGCGTTCGGCGGTCTTCTTCCCTACTCCGGGCATGCGCGTGAGCTTTGCCGCATCGCCGCCACGGATGGTTCCTACCAGATCCAGGGTCTTCATGCCGCCCAGGATATTCACCGCGAGTTTTGGGCCGATGCCGCTGACGGAGAGCAGCTTCTCGAAGAGCGCTTTTTCTTCGGCGCGATGAAAGCCGAAGAGCGCGATCTGATCTTCACGCACATGGGTAAAGATGAAGAGCGCGACCTCCTTGCCGGCCTCGGGCAGTTCGGCAAAGGTATTCATGGAAACTGTGACGTCATAGCCGACGCCGTTGCAGTCCACGATGGCACGGCCCGGCGAGGTTGCGAGAAGCGTTCCGCGAAGATGCGCGATCATGGTGTGCCTCGGGCGCTAGCGTTGCTCGGGACGGCGTTTGTAGAAGATGTTGAATTCGAAGCCGCGCGGAGCCGGGAATAATTCATTCACCTTGCGCAGGCGCTCGGCCATGGCCGGAGGAGCCAGCAGGGGATAATCGCGCTCGCGAAGTTCGTAGTAGTCCACATCGAGGTAGAGCGAAAGCAGGTAGATTGCAATCGCGTCGGCGAAGGTGGTTTCAAAATACTCCTGCCGCGCCTTCTCCGCGTCGGGGGCGGTGGAGGTCACAATCTTGCGCAGCTCATGGGCGTCGAGAGAGGTTTCGCCCTTGGTCTTATCCTGCGCCTGTTTCCAGACCAGGTCGGCGAAGTCTTGCGAAAAGCCGGTCTGGTCAGCAAAGGCGTGCGCAACATTGATGTAGAACTCAAAGGCCACGGAGAAACGATCATCCATGAGGCGCGTGGAGATGAAGACGCATTGCGCATCGCCAAGCGTAAGATTGCGGTGGCAGACGGCGCGGTCGCTGAGCAGCACATCGTAACGGTCGGCAATCAAGGTCTGGTCGCCATCGGCCACCGCGAGAGGCACAAAGTAAAATGCCTTGCGAGCCATGACCGCCGCAATCGGCGCGGGAACGGCGCCGACCATGCGCTGTAACTCGTCGGAGGAAAGGTTGACCTCGCCGCTTGAGGCATAACAAATGCCGTTGGGCGCTTGCTGCACGGGAGAGATCCTTAATACTTCGGCGGGTGAGTGCGTGGTTGCCTGTTGGATGTGGGACATAGGAAACTATGATTCTATCGCAGGCTGGCCGCTGGCGTACGCTGGTTTGCGATTAACACGGAGGAAAGAGTGAAGCTCAGCGAAATGGAGGCGCGCGGAAGCAAGACGCTGGTGGACGGCGAGCCGATGAGGGAACCAAGTTGGCTGGTCTGGAGCCTGATGAAGGGCTTTCGTGTGCTCTTTCTGACAGTGCTGTGGGCGGGGCTGGGGATGGGCGTGGCCTTGTTCTGCGGAATTCTGGGCGTGCTGGCCTTCAGCGCCTTGCAGCACCGGACGCCGGATATGAGCATGGCCTACCGCTACATCTCGATTCCGGTTGCCATCGTCTGCGGGAGCTGCGCGTTCTGCTGGAACGTCTTCCGGGTGGCGCAGGCCGCGGGCAGGCGGAGACGCGAGAAGCTCAACTGAAGTTGCCGGGCAGCGAAGTGGCGGGTTACACTAGAGAGTCTGTGTTTGACAGACGGATGAGGACTATGAAAGCAGCAACCCACCCGAAGTACGAAGAAATCCATGTAAAGTGCGCTTGCGGTAACAGCTTTGTTACGCGCAGCACCAACCATGGCGACATCCACGTTGAAATCTGCTCGGCCTGCCACCCGTTCTTTACCGGCAAACAGAAGGTGCTCGACACCGCTGGCCGTATTGAACGCTTCCGCCGCAAGTATGCCAAGAACGAACCCAAGGCGGAACCGGCAAAGACCGAACAGAACTAACTCCGTGGGTGATCGGGGTCTCCGGCAAGCGATCCTTGCTGGGGTGAAGATGCCCTCGGCGCAAGAATTGAGCCCTCGCTTCGGCGAGGGCTTACTGTTTGCGGCCCAGGCGCACAAGCGGCGAAGCAATCCCAAAGAACCGATACAATAGAAGCGTGCATAAGTTTTATGACAACCCGCTGGTTCGCGTGGCTCCGGCTGACGTGCGCGTGCCCGCCAGGCTGAAGATTGGAAGCGTCGAGATCGCTCCCGCGACGGTGCTTGCGCCGATGGCTGGCATCACCGATACGGTCTTCCGGCGCTTCATCCGCGAGATGGACGGCTGCGGATTGCTGATGACGGAATTTACTTCCGCCGACGGCGTGATGGCCAAGAGGGACAAGAAGGCCAAGCGCTATCTGCATTTCTATCCGGGCGAGCATCCGATTTCGTCACAACTGTTCGGCTCGAATCCGGATTCACTGGGCGAGGCGGCGCGGGTCGTCGAGGGCCTCGGCTTTGACCTGGTGGATTTGAACCTGGGCTGCCCGGCGAAGAAAGTGGTGAAGTGCAACGGCGGCAGCGGACTGTTGCGCGAGCTGCCGCTGATCCGGAAGATCTTCGAGTCCGTGCGCGGCGCGGTGAAGATTCCGTTCACGGTGAAGTTCCGGGCGGGATGGAGCGAAAGCGAGCTGGTCTTCCGCGAGCTGGGCAAGATGGCCGAGGACTGCGGACTGGACGCCGTGGCGATGCATGCGCGCACCCGCGAGCAGGGCTACACCGGACAGGCGCAGTGGCAGTGGATCGCCGAGCTGAAGTCGCTGGTTTCGATTCCGGTGATTGGCAACGGCGACATTCGGACGCCGGAAGACGCCCGCGCGATGGTGGCCGAGACGGGTTGCGATGGTGTGATGATCGGGCGCGCGGCGGCTTCGAATCCATGGATCTTCCGGCAGATCTCGCAATACACGGCGACGGGCAGTTATGATGTTGCTTCGAGAGCCGATCGCTATGAGATGATCCGGCGCTACTTCAGAATGCTGATGGAAGAGGGCTTTCCGGACTCCAGCGGCAAGATGAAACAGTTTGCGTCATGGTTTACACACGGAGTAGAGGGCGGAGCAAAGTTGCGCAAGGCCATCTACGAGTCGAAGAGCGAAGCGCAGATCGTGGAATCCGTCGAAGTGTTTTTTGCGCGTCCGGCAGCGGAGTGCGAAGAGCCGGCGGCGACGCCGGAGCAGAGTTTCAACGAGTGTTGCGGTTAGAAAGCATCTGTCCTGCAGTGGCAGTCGAATACATTCGTAAAAAGGAACAGGAATGTCTTCCAGCTATGCGGCGGTGCGGAAGTACACGAGATACGCAGTGGATGTGCGCGCGAAGGTGTTTGTAGAAGATAAGGAGTTCACCGTGCGGACGGTGGACGTCTCGGAGGGCGGGGTGGGCGTAGTCTCGCCCGTGGAGATTCCGGACGGAGAGCGGGTCGAGGTGGAACTCGTGTTTCCAACCATGCAGGACAGCTTCCGCGCCGAGGTGAAGGCGCAGAGCCGGAACGGCTTCCGCTACGGCTTTCGCTTTATCGGGCTGGACGCGGAAAAGCTGAGTTTATTGCAAAAATTTCAGAGGCGCTGGGGCATCCGCGCGAAGTAGAATGGCGCGGCGGAAACTTTGGAGCCCTCGGGCGCCGGTGTGCAAGTGAGGTGCGTAAGTGGAGACGCCAACGCGTAGGTGGAAACGATTCAAGGTCGATATGCGCGTCAAACTGCGGCGCCTCGAAGAGCCTGAAGATGAGGCTTTTGTGGTTCGCACGTTTGAGTTGAGCGAAGGCGGTATGAGCGTGTACGCCTCGGAAACACTGGAGCCGGGAACACCGCTGCTTGTTTACCTGGCGCTCTCGCACGGGGCGGAGGCGATGAAAATCCGAGCGGTGGTGCGCAACCGGCGCGGCTTCCGCTGCGGCGTTGAGTTCGTGGAACTGGCGATGGCGGAGAGGCAGGAGATTGTGCGTTACCTCAACGCTTTGGCGGACGTGATCGAAATCTGATCCGCGACGGATACCACGGGCTCGGCAAGATAGCGCCCGGCTTCATCGCGGGAGATGTAGGCCCACGGGGTTGCGGGATCGTGGGTAAAGACGGTGAGCCAGCGTTCTGGAATCGCGTTGCGATAATAACGATGGCGGCTGTCGATGCAGTCGATGGGCGACAGATCGTAGCCCAAAACCCAGGTTGGGTGAAGATGAGCTGAGGTAGGGATGAGGTCGCCGACATAGGCGGCCTTTTTGTTTTGGCTCTCGATGATGACGGCCTGGTGATGTTCCGTGTGGCCGGGAAAAATCTGCACGCGGATGCCGGGAACGATGGCGGAGTCGCCGTCGAGGAGCGTTGCGCGTCCACTGGCGACGAGGGGATCGTAGTTGTCGGTAAGGTAGCTGACGCGGTCGCGCTCATGCTGCTGGTGGGCGTGCGCGAGTTCTCCGCGCTGATAGTAGTAGCGGGCGCGAGGAAAGGTGGGAATGATGGTTCCATCGGCGCGGCGGGTGGTGTTCCAGCCGGAGTGGTCGAAGTGAAGATGAGTGTTGATGACGATGTCGAAATCATCGGGAGCAAAGCCGGCGACGGCAAGATTCGCGAGCAGGCTCTCCTCGACGTCGAAGATGCGGCGGGTCTTCTCCGCGAGTTTGTTGCCCGCGCCGGTGTCGATGAGGATGGTGTGTTCACCGGTGCGGATGGCGAGCGAGTTCATGGCGACGTGCAGACGATTGTGTTCGTCGGCGGGCAGTTTCTTCTCCCAGAGCGGCTTGGGAACCACGCCGAACAAGGCGCCGCCATCGAGATAGTAGAGTCCGTCGGTGATGACGGTGAGTTCGAAATCGCCAAGCGTAGTGCGGTGCAAAGGGCTTCTCCTCGCGCAGGGTGAACGGAGGGTTAGATGAGGGAATGGCGTGGAAGATTCGCGGGATGCGCGTGGCGGCAGAAAGGGAAGCGGGATATAATCCCTGAGCTGGATTTCGAAGGAGAGTGTGGGATGAAGATTCGTGGAATCGTTGCAGTGATGTTGCTTGGCGCGGCGTCGATGCTGGCGCAGGCTGCGCCGGATGCGTCCAAGCCCGCTGATCATGCGGCTTGTAAGCGCGACAAGGACAACAAAATGGAGTGTTGCAAGAAGGACAAGGACGGCAACATGTCCAAGGAAATGGATTGCTGCAAAAAGGGCAAGTGCGCGCGCGACAAAAAAGAGACTGAGAAGAAGAGCTAGCGCGACAGGCAACGATTGACCAGGTGGTGAATCGTTGGAAGGCCGGTGTTTACAAAAGAGGCAATGGTTGGGCGAGGTCGGCGACCATTGCCTCTTTGTGTATGGCCGACTTGTCGGAGCGTTGCACAGATAGTAAACAGGGCGAGGCGCAGCCGCGGGAGGCAATTTCCACGCCCTGCACCGGAAGGCGGGCGGAAGAGCGGGCCTTTCGGCGTGCACCACGATTATAGATCGACATATGTGAATGTATGTGAGGTGAGAGAACGGGCAGCCTGGGGCTGCCCGTTCCTGTTGCGCTTACCGCTGGACGTTGAGGACTTCGAGGACGCGATCGAAGTCTTCGAGCGTTTTGTATTCGAGGACGATTTTGCCTTTGCCGTGATGGTCCTGGATCTGGACGCGGATGCCGAGCGAGCGCTGGAGGAGCTGTTCGGCCTCGCGGACGTTGGGATCGAGGACGCGCTCGGGCTTGGGCGCGGGCGGCTCGGGATGCATGAGGTTGTAAACGGAGCCTTCGACCTGGCGGACGGACATGGAGAGCTGAACGGCGCGGTGGGCGAGTTTCAGCATGGATTCCTGGGAATCGAGCCCCATGAGCGCCTTGGCGTGCCCGAAGGCGAGCTTGTTGGCTTCGACGAGCTTGAGGACCTCAGGCGGGAGCTTGAGAAGGCGGAGGAAGTTGGCGACCGAGGAGCGGTCCTTGCCGGTGCGCTGCGCCATCTGTTCCTGGGTAAGTCCGAAGTCGCGGGAGAGTCGCTCGTAGGCGTGGGCCTGCTCGATGGGGTTGAGATCCTCGCGCTGGAGGTTCTCGATGATGGTGATCTCCATGGCCTGCTCGTTGGAGACCTGGCGGACGATGGCGGGCACCGTGGCTTTGCCGGCGCGCTGGGAGGCGAGCCAACGGCGTTCGCCGGTGATGAGCTGGAAGCGTCCTGAGTGCTGGCGGACGGTGACGGGCTGGACGACGCCGGAGACCTTGATGGACTCGGCCAGCTCGTTGAGAGCGGTTTCATCGAAGTGCGTCCGCGTTTGGTAGGGGTTGCGGTCGATGAGTTCGACGGGGATGTCGCGGACGGTGTCAGCGGCGGGCTGCTGGGGCGCTGCGGGAATGGCGGCCTGGATGCCACGGGCGGCGGGGAGAAGAGTTTCGAGGCCGCGTCCGAGGGCTTTCCGTTTGTCGTGGTTCGGGTTCAATGGTTTACCTCGCTATGCGGTTGGTTGAACGGTGACGGTGTTCCGGTTCTTGATGCGGGCCATGACTTCTTCGGCGAGTTTGACGTAGCTTTCGGCGCCGCGGGACTTGGGATCGTAGAGGATCGCCGGTTTTCCATGGCTGGGGGCCTCGGCGAGGCGGATGTTGCGCGGGATCGCCGTCTCGTAGAGCAGGTCGCCGAAGAAGGTCTTGAGCTCATTGGAAACTCCCTGGGCGAGGTTGGTTCGGTCGTCGTACATGGTGAGGGCGACGCCCTCGACGAAGAGGCTGGGATTGAGGGTCTGGCGAATGCGCTCAATGGTATCCAGCAACTCGCTGACGCCTTCGAGGGCGAAATACTCGGCCTGCATGGGGACGAGGACGGAGTCGGCGGCGACGAGGGCATTGAGGGTCAGGAGGTCGAGCGCCGGGGGACAGTCGAGAACGATGACCTGGAATTGATCCCGGATGGACTGGAGCGCGTGGCGGAGGCGGTATTCGCGGTATTCGACATTGACGAGCTCGACGTTGGCTCCGATGAGGTTCTTGGAGGAGGGAATGATCTTGAGAAGGTCGATTTCGGAGGGCTGAAGCAGGTCTGGCGCGTCGGCGTCGCCCATGAGGAGGTCGTAGGTTCCGGGGCGGTTGGCGTCTTTCTGGAGTCCGAGGCCGGAGGATGAGTTGGATTGCGGGTCGCAATCGACGAGGAGGGTTGGGACTCCGCTGGCGGCGAAGCTGGCGGCGAGGTTGATGCTGGTGGTGGTCTTCCCTACTCCGCCTTTTTGGTTGGCGATGGCGATGACCCGAGACATAGGAGGCTCCGGGCAGCCGGGGAGTGGAAGGTCGGCGGCTGCGAATGTGGATACGATGAGGGTAACGGGTGGAAGGGGGCTGGGCAATGGCAAAGCGGCGGCGGTGCGGTGCGGAAGCGGTGGATAAGTGCGGAAAGCTGTGCAGAACGGTGGAAATGTTCCACGTGGAACATGGGGGAGGGAGTGGTGGGTAACGCTGGCGCTGCCAGCCGCAGGCGCAGGGGGTAACGCTGGCGCTGCCAGCCGCAGGCGCAGGGGTGGGTAACGCGCTGCTGCCGGTCGCAGACCCCGGGGGGTAACGCTGGCGCTGCCCGCCGCAGGCGCAGGGGCTGCCCGCCGCAGGCGCATGGGGGGTAACGCTGGCGCTGCCCGCCGCAGGCGCATGGGGGGTAACGCTACGCTGCCAGTCGCGGACGCTAGGTGGGTAACGCGTTGCTTCCAGCCGCAGGCGCGGGGTGTTCCACGTGGAACAATTAGAACGGCTTCCAGGTGAGCAGGATGCGCTGCTCGGAGGAAGGAAGATCGAGGGACGATACCTCGCCGGGGGGCAGAAGTACGAGGGAACGCTCGCGCTGAGCTTCGCCGATGAGAATGGCGAGCTGGCCGCCGGGGGCGAGGAGCCTGGAAGCGGCGATGAGCGACTGATCGAACTTCTCGACGGCGCGCATGGTGACCAGGCTGGCGCGTTGGGGGATGGACTCCGCGCGGGTGTTGAGGACGGTGAGATCGGAGAGCTGGAGGGCGCGTCCCACCTCGCGCAGGAAGGTCGCCTTCTTGCCGTGACCCTCGATGAGCGTGAGCTTGAGCTTAGGAGCCCAATACCTCATGGGAAGGCCCGGGAATCCGGCGCCGGAGCCGAGGTCGAAGACGTCAAGGGTGGAATCGCGGGGAAAAAGCTGGCGGGCGGCGAAAAGGGACTCGCCGAAGTGGCGCGCGACCATCTCCTCGGGAGAGCGCAGGGCGGTGAGATTCATGTGCTGGTTCCAGCGAAGAAGGAGGTCGAGATGAGTCTGGATGGAAGAGAGCAGGAGGGCGTCGAGTTCGGCGGCGGGAATGAAGGGGGAGAGAAGTTCGCGGAGGGTGGAGGCTTCCATGGGTAAAGGATAAACCAAGGCGCGGTGAGGCAGGGAATGAGGGAGGGGGTACGTTATATCCATATATATCGATATATAATGATATTCACTTATGTCGATCTATCACAATCGTATGCAGGTTGAAGTGCCTCTGAAACCGCAAGGGAGATTTTGGGCGGTGCAGGGATTCCTCGCGTTGCTCGGAATGACACCCTAAGACAAGAACAAAGACAGAAGCAACAACAAGAGCAAAGGCAGCGGACCCACTTCTGCAAAAAAGAGGCGCTCCGGGAATTGGGGCGCCTCTATCATTTGTTGCGTGTGGCGGCTAGAAGCCGGGGTGGGTGTCGTCGTCGACGTGGGGGATGAGTTCGCGGTAAGCGTCGTCAGTGATGTTGGTTTGCCAGTGATGAGTTGCGCGCGCCAGGCCTACGCCTCCGAAGAAGAGCGCGGCGAGAAGAAAGGCGGCGGCGATGGGCGGAAGGGCGCGGCCCGTCCAGCGCGTGGCGATGGGAGTTGAAGGGCGCGGCGGGAGCGCGAACTGCAAGGCGTTCTGCGTTCCGCAACTGGCGACGCACTCCATGCAGGCGGTGCACTCGGCGGTGCGGATTTGCAGGAGGCGGTCGACGGGGAGACTCTGCGGGCAGGCCTTGGCGCACTTGCCGCAGGCGATGCAGCTCTCTTCGTCGCGGCGGATTTTGAAGGGGCTGGCGAGCGATGCGATCGACATTACCGCGCCGTAGGGGCAGGCGTAGCGGCACCAGAAATTCTTGATGAAGACGGAGAGCAGCGCGAGCACGGCGACGACGATGAGCGCGGTGCTGCTCATGTGCAGAAAGAAGTGCAGCATTTTAACGTCGGCAAGAATGCCGTAGGGCTGCACCATGAAGTTTTCGAGGGCGGCGGCGGACATGCTTCCGATGATGACCACGAAGAAGGCCATGAGCAGGTACTTGATGGAGCGCAGCGGAAGATCGAGCCAGCGGGGGAGGACGAGGTTGCGTCCGAAGAGCTTGCGGCCCGCTTTCCATAGGTATTCGGAGAGTGTGCCGACGGGGCAGAGCCAACTGCAGAAGGCGCGCTTGAGAAGCAGGCTCATGGCGACGAAGACGACGAAGAGGACCATGGCGGCAGGATGAATGGCGGGGACGCGTCCGGTAGCGATCCAGTAGCGCACGTTCATCAGTCCGGCGATGGGAAGCCAGCCATCAACTCCGGCGGGGCGGGAGACATGCGAGCCGGTGGCGTTGGTTTCGAAGTAACGCACGAAGAAGTAGAACTGCACGCAGAGAAAAATATTGAGCGCGATAAAGAGGCTCTGCACGACGAGGCGGATGCGTTGCGAGTGGTCGGCGGCGATGCGGCGAACCTGATGTTTCTTGGGCGGGGTGACGGGAGTTTCGGCGGAAGAGGATTGCGGTGTCTCGTGATCAACAGTATTAGACATGAGTATTCGACAAAGGATGATTCCAGCTTTCTATCATCAGGGTAAGCCGAGCGCGGGCGGGCGGATATGACTTAGGTCACAAAGGGGGGCGCGATGGAAACTCCAGCACGCCTTGTGACAGAGCGCAGGCGCGTACGCGGAAGTGGCCCGCAATCGCCAGTAGCGGTGGACACGGGCCACGTTCGATGTGTGATGCGGAGACTAGAAACCTTCGAGAACAATTTTCCCGATGGACTTGTGGGACTCGATGCCGGCGTGGGCGAGGCGCAGATTCTCGGCGGTGATGCGCCCTTCAGTGGCGGCGAGGGTGGTGCGGATGAGTCCATCATCGACAAGTTTCGATATTTGCTCAAGGATGCGGTGCTGCTCGACCATATCGGCGGTCTGGAATGTGGAGCGCGTGAACATGGACTCCCAGTGTAGAGAGGCAGACTTGGTTTTGAGCTTGCGGATGTCGAGGGGTGCGGGATCGTCGATGAGAGCGAACGAGCCTTGCGGGGCGATGAGCTCGACGATCTCGTCGAAATGCTCGTCGGTGTGGGTGAGTCCGATGACGTATTCCACGTTCTGAATGCCGAGATTGCGGACTTCCTCGCTGAGTTTCCTGGAGTGATCGACGACATGGTGCGCGCCGTTCTTGCGAACCCAGTGCTGCGATTCGATGCGGGAGGCGGAGCCGATGACGGTGAGTCCGGTGAGTCGGCGGGCGAGCTGGACGAGGATGGAACCGACGCCGCCGGAGGCTCCGACGACGAGAAGCGTTCCGGCCTGCTGCGGCTTGCCGAGCGGAATGCGGAGGCGGTCGAAGAGCAGCTCCCAGGCGGTGACAGAGGTAAGAGGCAGAGCGGCGGCCTCGGCAAAGGAGATGGAGCGCGGCTTGTGTCCGGCGAGACGCCAGTCGACGAGATGGAACTCGCTGTTGGTGCCGGGGCGGGAGATGGTTCCGGCGTAGAAGACTTCATCGCCGGGCTTGAAGAATTTTACTTCGGAGCCGACGGACTCGACGATGCCGGCGCAATCGAAGCCGAGAATTTTGGGCTGCGCCTCGGTGCCCTGGGCGCGCATACGAATTTTTGTGTCCACGGGATTGACGGAGACGGCGCGGACGGCGACGAGGAGATCAAGCGGGCCGGGAGTGGGCTTGGGAAGCTCGAATTCGAAGAGGGATTTGGGGTCGGAGGGCGGTAAGGACTGAATATAGCCGATGGCTTTCATGAGGACACCTTACGTTTGGGATGTCTCCGGCGCAGCGGAGGATACGAAAGGAAAGTGTAACGCAAAAGCGAGGTTTCAAAGTTGCGCAGGTTTCAAGGTTGCAAGGTTGAAGGCAAAGGAAAGAGCAGGAGCGCGTGTCGAAGGTGCGGCGCTGTTGTCGAGTTAGACATCCTGGAGCGAGTTCAGAAGAAGAAAGTCGATTGCGGCCGAAAAGCTTGGAACGGCGCCGGGAGCGGTGTTGGGGCCCTTCGCTGGCGCTAAGGGTGACCCTTCAATACTAGAGGGCCGAACTAGAGGGCCGTTACGTGCCGAGGGCGCTGGCCTGCCGGCGCTGGCGGGACTGAATTTCAAGATAGACGTTGAGGAGAGCGACGGCCGCCGGGGTGACGCCGGGGAGGCGCGAGGCTTGTCCGATGGTTTGGGGGCGGAGGCGGATGAGCTTCTCCTTCATCTCGCGGGAGAGTCCGCTGATGGAAGCGTAGTCGAACCACTCGGGGATGGTCTTTGTCTCGGCCTTCTTGAGACGCTCGATGGCCTTCTCCTGCTGCTGGAGGTAGCCCGCGTATTTCACTTCGGTCTCGACGGACTTGAGTTCGACCCAGATGGCGCGGGGAAGAGCAAGATCAACTGCCCCAGGCGAGCCACCTTCCCCACATTCGCCAAAAGCAGGCGGATATGGGCCACCAGAGTCCGAATTGTGGGTGAAAAATTCGGGGGCGAGCTGGCGGCAGACGGGGGTGAGGTCGTCGATGGTGACCTCGGGACGGCGCAGGAGCTGGGCGTAGGTTTGTCCGGCGACGGGGCCGAGTTTTTCGACGAGGGCTGCGGGAAGAGTGGCGGCCCAGGCGGAGCCGGCGCGCTGCGTTTCAAGCTGAGTGCGGAGGTGCGCCATGCGCTGCTGCTTGGCTTCAAAGTCGTGCCAGGCCTGGTCGCTGATGAGTCCGACGCGGCGGCCATGGGGCGTGAGCCGGCGGTCGGCGTTGTCGATACGCAGGTGCAGGCGGAACTCGGCGCGCGAGGTGAACATGCGGTACGGCTCGCTGGTCCCCTTGCTGATGAGATCGTCGATGAGGATGGCCGTGTAGGCTTCGCTGCGGTTGAGGGTGAGAGGCGGCTCGTCTTTGAGGGCGAGGGCGGCGTTGATTCCGGCCATCAGTCCCTGGCAGGCGGCTTCTTCGTATCCGCTGGTGCCGTTGATCTGCCCGCCGAGGTAGAGGCCGCGAATTTTGCGGGTTTCCAGAGTGCGCTCAAGCTCGGTGGGGTCGATGGAGTCGTACTCGATGGCGTATCCGGGGCGGAGCATTTCCGCCTTCTCAAGGCCGGGAATGCTGGCGAGGATGGCCTGCTGAACTTCGACGGGGAGCGACGTGCTCATGCCGTTGAGATAGATTTCGTGGGTGTTGAGGCCCTCGGGCTCCAGGTAAAGCTGGTGGGTCAGCTTGTCCGGAAACTTTACGATCTTGTCTTCGATGGAGGGGCAGTAGCGCGGTCCGGTGGAGTGAATCTGGCCGCTGTACATGGGCGAGCGGTGGACGTTCGCGCGGATGATGCGGTGAGTCTCTTCGGTGGTGTTGGCGATGTAACACGAAATCTGCGGTTGTGTGATGGCGCGGGTGCGGAAGCTGAAGGGCGTGGGCTCGGCGTCGCCGGGCTGCGGCTGGAAGCGCGAAAAATCGATGGTGCGGCCGTCGAGGCGCGGAGGCGTTCCGGTCTTGAGGCGGCAGTGGCGGAAGCCGAGAGCCTTGAGGCTCTCGCCGAGGAGGATGGCCGCCGGTTCGCCGCTGCGTCCGGCGGGATAGGTCTGCTCGCCGCAGTGGATGAGTCCGTTGAGGAAGGTTCCGGTGGTGATGACGACGGCGCGGGCAGAGACCTCGCGGCCATCGCGGAGGCGTAGTCCGGTGACGCGTCGCGCGTCGCCCTCGCCGGAGACAATCAACTCGGCGACCTCGGCCTGCTTGATCTGGAGGTTGGGCTGGGACTCGAGAACTTCGCGCATCTTGAGGCGGTAGGCCTGCTTGTCACACTGGGCGCGGGGCGACCAGACGGCGGGGCCGCGCGAGGTGTTGAGGAGACGGAACTGGATTCCGACGGCGTCGGTGACCTCGGCCATGATGCCGCCGAGGGCGTCGATCTCGCGGACGATGTGTCCCTTGGCGATGCCTCCGACGGCGGGGTTGCAGGACATTTGCGCGATGAGGTCGGCATTGAGGGTGAAGAGCGCCGTGCGCAGGCCCATGCGCGCCGAAGCCATGGCGGCTTCGCAGCCCGCATGACCGGCTCCGACTACGGCAACGTCGAAATGTTCAGAAAAAGACATGGGCGGAGCGGGGGAAACCTCTGGTTACTATTTTAGCAAGGTGAGGTTATAGCCCTACGGGAGCCGCGAGAACAGCCGATGACTGGGCCTGATTATTGTGGTGGTGCACATGCTGCTGGCCTCACCACGGGTTCAAAGCTGCTGTATGATCGCCAGACATATCCGCAGGCGTGATTCAAGACCAGGCAAGCTTATTGCGTCAGCGAACTCGCGCACGCGCAAACTGAACTCCCTAAAAGGAGCCGGTCCCGAAGCTCCCGCGCGAAAGCACCTTGAGACATAGCATAGAAACAGTTACATTGAATCGTAAGTATCACTTGTATAATCCTTGGAATAGATAAATTATGCCTGCTGAAAAACACTATCCGCGCGCACCGATCAAAGAGGCTCTAATAGATTTGCGGGTAAAGCACGCCGACGGTTCAAACTTGGATTCCATGAAGGCCTTCGGGTCTGTAATCGAAAAGGAGTATCCGTATGCTGCGACTCGCGGAATGGTGCAAGCCAAAATATCTGGCGTGATACCAGGACCGCAGCCTAACTTTTCGTCGAGTCAAACCGTACTAGGCTACATTTATCATTCGACTGACCGCCTCCAGGCGGTGCAGGGCCGATTGGATGGTTTTACTTTCAGCCGATTTTTTCCATATCAAGATTGGGCCTCTTTCCGTGCCGAAGCCCAGCGCCTGTGGGATATCTACGTCAAGACGACGGAAGCTAAGATTGTCGAACGGGTAGCCGTACGTTACTTAAACGTGTTGGATTTACCTGCGGTTGAGGGCACCGTTCGATTTGAAGACTACATACAGACACTCCCCAATAGCGGAATAGAAGGGGATCAGGAACTGGAACAGTTCTTGGTTCGGTTAGTACTGCCCCAAAGCGATCTGAATGGGAAACTGGTATTGACGGAGACTTTACTACCCGAGCAACTGCCGAATCGGGTTAGCCTTCTCATCGACATCGATTTGTTTCGAGAGAGCAGTTCTTTCTCCGTGAACGATGCCGAAATCTGGAATACACTTGACAAGTTTCGACTCCGAAAGAATGAGTATTTCGAAGCTGCGATAACCGACAAGGCTAGGGAGATGTTCAGATGATCATTCCACTTCTGTTCGCGTATCAGCCAGCTAATTTCATGACCTCCGACGAAGTAATTGCTAACCAGCAAGTTTGTCAGACGTATATGGAGACGGCAAGAGTGATCGAAGAACACAGAGGAGACAGCGATTTCCTCACAAAAGCTATGTTCAAGCTCGAAGCGAGACAAAAGCTGGGAAGCTTGGAAGGTTTTTCGGGAGCGTTCAGTACCTTCGAAGCTGAAGTGCCAACCAAGATTGTGATTTCGGCTGCAAGTAACATCGTTGATAAGTTAATAGAAGTTGGACTCAACCCGGATGCAATTGTGCCTTCCGCCGAGGGAGGCGTGGCAATCTGCTTCGTCAAGGATGGTCGCTATGCTGACATTGAGTGCCTAAACTCGGGAGAGACACTAGCGGTCAAGTACAGCCGAACGGAGAATCCAATTGTTTGGGTCGTCGATGGGGACAGCACTGAGACAACTATCCGAGATATTTCGGCGCATCTTTCACGATAAGCGTCCTCTCCGGCTGTACCAATGGGGGCGTCGAGTTCGCCCAGAATTCGACGAATCTGAATATCTTTATCGCCGCATCCGTGCAGATGAAACCAGTCACGGGCAGATACTACCAGCCTGTCTAAACTTCCCTAACAATGGGACAGGCCAATCGGTCAATCGAAGTAGGTTCAGCAAACCAATGGACGTATTGTGGAATGAGAGCGGTGTCCGCAGTGACTTGGGGGTGTTCGATTTTCCAATTACCTGCCTACCTGACCAACTAGAATGTGCCCAGACTGGGCGTAGGTTTCTGTTCTGGGTGAAACATGTCCCTTTAATTGCGAACTACGCTCATAGTGAGATTTGGTGCGCTGAACCATTGGTTTCTTCTGCTGTCAGCGTTGTTCCGACCAAGCTCGTAAAGAAGGAGCTCCGAGCCCGGATAGCGATGCACTCCAATATAAGAGTTGAGCCACGAATCTAGTACATCCCAATCTGTTCACTACAGACATACTGATGCAGTGAGAAAGGGTCCAGCCGAAGCTGGACCCTTAGTATTGCGCGAGGAAGCTACTTAGCGGCTTCGGCCTCGTGGAAGTTGTGGCGAATGTCGGCAAGGAATTCGTGGGCGGCGGGCGGAGGAGCGACCTGGCCGTTGAGAAGATCGCGGAACCTCAGGGGGCGTCCGTAGAAGGACCTGATCGCCTCCTCGTCGGCGCGGACGTTGGCTCCGTTGAGAGTGGCTCCGACGAAGACTCCCTTGGCGCGGGAGTAGGTGAGGATGCCGGAGTTCATCTTCCAGTCGGTGTTGGCGCTGGCGTCGCGGCCGATGGGTCCGGCGGCGATTCCGGCGTCAGCGCCGATCTTCCAGTTGGCGGCCAGGAGCTTTTCGGCGCCCTCGTTGTTCATGAAGAGCATGACGAGATCAACGCCCTCGACTCCAATCTGTGCTCCAAAGCTGCCGCCGGTGATGACGAAGAAGGCAGGCGCGCTCCAGCCCTTGTGCGGGATGCGGCAGGTGGCGACGCCTCGGCCATGCTGGCCGCCGACGATAAAGCCTCCCTTGACGAGCGATGGGACGATGGCGATGCACTTGGCATCGGCGAGGATGGAGTCGGGAATGTTGCTGTCTCCGGCGCTGGTGAGCTTGTTGAGGTCTTCGGAAGCCTCATGGAGGCGCTTGTTGGCGTCGTTATCGTTCTGCTCGGCAAATGCCGGGAGGGCGGTGAGGAGCGCAGCCAGGAGCAAAAAGCGGAATGCGTGCTTCATATCGAATTTCCCTTTCAGCGCGAACCGCTGGCGGCCAGCGCGGACAGGTTTCCGAGGCCATGCATGGCGGCGCAGCACGCATGGCCCGCTTCGGAAACATTTTGGATAGTTAGAGGAGGGAAAGCGGAGGAAGGTTTACAGAAAACGAGAGTTGGATAGGGCGGGACAGGGCAGGGCGGTTGGAAAGCCTGGGACCGCACAGCAGATTTTCAGCGGCGCTGGGCTCCTTCGCTGCGCTCAGGATGACCCTTCAAGCCAAAACAGAAGCAAAAGCAGGGCAAAGGCAACAGCGAAAACGGCTGCGGCCTTACTTCTGCCAGGGGCGGGCGGGGCGCTGCTCTTCGGCGAGATCGCGGCCGACGACGCGGTCGTACTGGTAGCTGCCGCTGACCGTGCCAAGGCCCTCGTTGTAAAGGCTGGTGTAGCCGAGCGCCTCCTTCAGTTCCTCGCTGAAGCGGTGAAGGCTCTCGAGGCGGTCGGCGGTGGCGGCAACCTCCAGCTTGCTGGTCTTAAAGAACTTCTGGTAGCCGCGGTCGACGAGGGTGGCGGCTTCTCCGGCGACGATGCAGGCAGGGAAAGCGGCGACGCGGGAGTTACCATCGGCGGCAACTTCGATTTCGGCGACACACTGATCCTTACTGATGCGGTAGAGCTTGCCGCCGGCGGTGGGCTGGGTGGCTTCAAAGCCGTGGTCGGCGAGCCAGCGCAGGGCGTTCTCAAAGCTGCGGGTCGGGTTCTTGAACGGTGAAAAATGAGACATGGCGCACCTCGCAGGTCTTTGGGGAACAGGACTTAACAATGTCGCACAGAGGGGGCGGGTTGGGCAACCCTTGTGGCCGCGGGTTTTAGACGGGTAACGCTGCCGCTGCCGGCCGCTGGCGCTGGGCGGGTAACGCTGCGCTGCCGGTCGCGGGCGCGAGGCGGGTAACGCTGCCGCTGCCGGTCGCAGACGCTGGGCGGGTAACGCTGGGATTCCGGCCGCGGGCGCTTGGCGCTAGGGTCTTCCGCCGGGCTTCCAATTGGGCTTCCAGTCGGAGCTGGCGAGCCACTGGATGGACGGGATCATGGATTCGATGGCGCGGGCGAGGTGAGGGAAGTCGATGTGGGCAAGGTCGTCGGAGGGCTTGTGGTAGTGGGAGCCAAGTCCATAGCTGGAAACGGTTTGGGCGACGATGCCGCGGCGGGCGAGGGCGAAGTTGTCCGAGCGCTGGAAGAAGTGTCCCTCGGGATGCGGGTCGGCGACGAGCGGTGCGCCGTGGGCGGCGAGCGCGGGGCCAAGGTCGGTGCGCTCCCATCCGGTGAGAAAGAGCTGGTCGGAGCGGAGAACGGGATCGGGATGGCCGATCATTTCGAACTCCAGGTTGGCGGCGATGGAGGCAAGCGGCGTGGGCGGATTGGCGAGGAAATAGCGGTTTCCCTGGCCGCCGGTTTCCTCGCTGCCAAAGCAGACAAAGACGATGGTGCGGCGCGGGCGCTGGGGAAGCGCGGCAAGTGAGCGGGCAAGCTCAATCACGGCGGTGGTCCCGCTGGCGTCGTCATCGGCTCCAGGGTAGACGACCTCGCCTGAGGAGTTGTGGCGGACGCCGAGGTGGTCGAGGTGCGAGCTGAGCAGGAGGGTCTGGCCGGCGAGTTCGGGATCAGAGCCGCGGAGGATGGCCACCGCATTGTAGGTTGTGCCTCCGCCATCGAGCGGGACGCGCTGAAGATGGGCATCCTCAAGGCCCAAGGACTGGAATTGCGAGACTACGTAGGTGGCGGCGACGAGCTCGTCGTGGGTGGCGCTGCCGCGCCCGCGCAGCGCATCCGAGGCGAGGAAAGACATGTCTCCCAGCACGTGGGCGGCGAGGCCGGGGCTTTGCGCCGCGAGAAAATTGCAAGAGAACAGCAGCAGGCAAGCGAGGGCGTGGGGGCGAGGAAGCATGGCTGATTGTACGGGAGGAACGCGGGAGTAAGGCAAACCCGCCAGCGTTCACCCCGCTCAGGCTGCAGCAGCTCACACTGCAATGTTCCAGAGATGCTGATTCTAAAGCATTTAGGAATGCAGATACCTTCAATTAGCCATTTGGTGCCAGTCTTTGGCATGGGGAACGGGAGGCGTAGCGCAGTCAATTTACTGACTCCAGACAGAGGCTCTTCCAAATGCAAGGGAAACCTATCCCGAGCGGCTTTGGAACAAGGAGTGCTGGGAGCGCAAACGAAGAACCGGGTGCAGAGCTGTGCCTGGATGCCGAGCAAGTCTGCTGAAAAGGGGTGCGATGAAAGTCAATTCAATACTGTTGCGAGTTGTGCCAGTGGCTTTGGTGCTGATGTCAGCCGAGATGGCCCACGGCCAGAATACCTCGACGTTGCCGCTCAAGGTTGGGCCGGCCGATAGCGCCGCCACGGCACAGAAATTTTCCTACCGGGCGCTGGGATTGGTCGGCTCCACCGATGCCTCTCCCTTGAGCCGCACGGTGCGGAGCGGCGCTCCGATCAACGCGGCTACGGTTCCGTCGATCCCTGGGCCGGGGTTCTATCCGGCGGATGTAACCAATCCCGGGAACAATCCTGCGATTGAAACAACCGAGCATCACCCGATCTACGTGAACCGGTCGCCCAGCCACTGGGGCAATGTGAGCGGCTTCCTCACGGACCTTGGCCAGAGCGAATTCATTCACGTCCTGGACCAGTACGTGGGTTCCACGGCGAGCAACCGGTACACCATGGGAACCTCCTTCATCGCCGAGGGCTATCCGATCCCGGCGAACCACACGCTGCAGATCAGCGATATTCTGGCGCTGGTCCACGCGGGAGCCTCGGTCGCTGGCAACGGCTTCGGGAATCTCTATCACATCTTCCTCCCCAAGGGAGTGGATATGTGCCTGAGCGCGACCGACTGCTACTCGCCGGACAATTCGAGCACTTTCTACTTTTGCGCCTTCCATGGTTCGGTGACGTTCACGGATGCCGTAGGCCATGCGGTCTTCACGGTTGAACCGTACCAGGATGTGAGCGGCTGCTCGGTGCCGCCGACGGGAACGGCCAACAGCCAGCTCATCGATTCCACGAACAATGTCCTCTCGCATGAGACATCGGAGGCGATCAGCGACCCGGATCTGGACGCCTGGTGGGTGCAGAACCTGACTTTTGCCTCTGGCAACGAGATCGGCGACCTCTGTATCAGGTCGATTCAGGTTGGCAGCAACTACTACTGGGATTACGGCAATGTGAAGCTCAATGGCCATCTGTACACGTTCCAGCCGGAGTACTCGGACCAGGTCCACGGCTGCACCTATAGCCCGGTCGGTCTGGAATAACCGGCGGCGACGGATTCGTCAGGAATTCGGCAGTGAAGAAGGGTGGCCATGGAGGCCACCCTTCTTGTGTTGCGCTGATTGCGACCCTGCCGCCATGGGCGGCACAGGTTATGCGGGGCTGGGCCGCTCGCCGGGGTTGAGGCCGGGCTGGCGGTTTGACTCCGGACGAAGCACCTGCTGAACGCCGCCGGAGTCATCGGCCGGAGGCGGCTGAACGCGTGCCGGGAGCGTCTTGCCTGCGATGATCATCTGCAACTCGGCGGAGTCGAGGACTTCGCGTTCGAGAAGGGCAAGCGCGATGTGGTCGAGAACTTCGCGGTTACCGTCGAGAACATCGAAGGCCGTTTTGTAGGCAGCGTCGATAAAGCGGCGGACTTCGGCGTCGATCTCGCGGGCGGTCTCCTCGGAGTAGTCGCGATGCTGGGAAAGCTCACGGCCCAGGAAGATCTGCTCCTCCTTCTTGCCGAAGGTGAGCGGACCAAGCTGGCTCATGCCCCACTCGCAAACCATCTTGCGGGCGACTTCCGTGGCGCGTTCAATGTCGTTGCCTGCGCCGGTGGTCATCGTCTTGAGGAAAATCTCCTCGGCGACGCGGCCGCCCATCATGATTGCCAACTGGCTCTCCAGATAGACGCGGTCGTAGGTGTGCTTGTCGTCGATGGGCAACTGCATGGTTACGCCGAGAGCCATTCCGCGGGGAATGATGGTGACCTTGTGGAGCGGGTCGGCGTGCGGAACCTTGGCGGCGACCAGGGCGTGTCCGCCCTCGTGGTAAGCCGTGTTGCGCTTCTCTTCGTCGGTCAGGATCATGGAGCGGCGTTCGGCGCCCATGAGCACCTTGTCCTTGGCGAGCTCAAAGTCGAGCATCAGGACGGTCTTGCGGTTCTGGCGGGCGGCGAGCAGCGCGGCTTCATTGACCATGTTGGCCAGATCAGCGCCGCTGAATCCCGGTGTCCCGCGAGCGAGGACCGAGAGATCAACGTCATCGTTGATGGGAATCTTGCGGGTGTGGACGCGGAGGATCTCCTCGCGGCCACGGACATCCGGACGGGCGACGACGACGCGGCGGTCAAAGCGGCCGGGGCGAAGCAGCGCGGGATCGAGAACGTCAGGGCGGTTGGTGGCGGCAATCAGGATGACGCCTTCATTGGATTCAAAGCCGTCCATCTCCACCAGCAACTGGTTGAGGGTCTGCTCGCGTTCGTCATGTCCACCGCCGAGTCCAGCGCCGCGATGGCGGCCGACGGCGTCGATTTCATCGATGAAGATGATGCAGGGGGCGTTCTTCTTGCCCTGCTCAAAGAGGTCGCGGACGCGGCTTGCGCCGACGCCGACGAACATCTCGACAAAGTCAGAGCCGGAGATGGAGAAGAAGGGAACATTGGCTTCGCCGGCAACGGCGCGGGCCAACAGGGTTTTGCCGGTTCCCGGCGAGCCGACGAGCAGCACGCCCTTGGGGATGCGTCCGCCGAGCTTCTGGAACTTCTGCGCCTCGCGCAGGAACTCGATGATCTCGTGCAGCTCTTCCTTGGCTTCATCGACGCCGGCGACATCTTTGAATGTCACCTTCTTCTGTTGCATGGAGAGCAGCCGGGCGCGGCTCTTGCCGAACGAGAGCGCCTTGTTTCCGCCGGACTGCATCTGGCGGATCATGAAGAACCAGAGGCCGAGGATCACGACGAGAGGAAGCATCTGGAAGAGCCAGCTCGGCCATCCGCCGCCGCTGACGTCCTTGACCGTGATGTTCACGCCCTTATCGCGCAGGCTCTTGTACATGTCGGTATAGTTAGGCGGAACGGTGGTGTGAAAGCCTGCCTTCTCATTGTTGTAGTTGCCGCGGACCTCGGGACCATAGACGGTTACGTCCTTGATTTTTCCCTGGTCGACTTCCGACAAGAACTGGGAGAAGTTGACTTCACGCTCTTTGACTCCCGTGCTGTTGTTCCGGACAACCGACCAGAGCAATACGCCCGAGAGAATGATCACAAGCCAGAACACGATCTGTTTGACCGTCGAATTCACCGAAAAGCTCCTCTATAAAACGGAAAAGAGTCTCAGCCGAGACGACTCACCTTTTTAGATGCCCGTCCGGGCTGCTGGACCCAGCTTTTTCCGCCCCATCGGATTTTACGCGTTTTTCAATACTTCCGTATGCGATTGCGGCCCCACGCCGCTACCGGCAGGAAAGTACGCGAGTATACGAGGAAGTACAGACGCGGAAGACCCGTTAATCAATAAGTATACAACTTCAGTTCTCAGGACACCATAAACCGTCAACATCCGGCGCGGCGAAGATAAAAGGAAGATTGCGCTCCAGGGTAGGCGATCCGAGTCCGAAGCCGGCAAGCCACTGCGGCCCAACCTGGAAGCCGTAGTAATTCACCTCAAGATCGACCCGGCGGGCCGACTGGCGGTCCAGCAGGGTGCAGACGGCGATGGAAGCCGCGCCCCGCGCCTTCAGGTTCCGGATCAGGAACTCGGTGGTTTGCCCCGAGGAGACAATGCCTTCGCAGAGGAGCACATGCTGGCCCGTTACATCGACCTCGGGGGTGTAGAAGATTTCCGTGGTCGAGATGTTGTTCTCCAGGATTTCGCGGACGTTGGTGCGGACGAACTGGCAGCGAACGCTGCCCTGGATGGAGCGGAGAAGGTCGGCGAGGAAGATGAAGCCGTTCTCCAGAACGCCGACGCAATAGATCGAGCGGCCCTCGTAATCGCGAGAGATGCGGCGGCCAAGAGCGGCAATTCGAGTCTGCAACTGGGCCTCGGAGACGACGATGTCGTACTTCTCCTCCACTGGCGCTTTTGTGACCTTATGTTGCGACAAAGCTGACCGCCCCGAAAATAAAGTATTAAAAGTGCTGCAAGTAGAACCAGTCGCGTTACAAATTTCGAGCGCGATCGCGTCACCATCGCCTGGAGACCAGGCCGCAACGGCGGCTACGGGCAAGCCCGGCGCCCAGACAATGCTGTCTCCCGCCAGAACCACCGGCCAGCTTCCGCGGACCGCGCCCGGAATCGAGAGCCCCTGCAAAAGGCGATTGACCTTTCTCTCGCCGCTGGAAAACAAGGGATGATACCGGTCGCCCGGCTGGAGATTACGAACCGAGAGACAGGACTCCGCCAGCTTTGCGCGCACCAGGTGAGCGCGATTATAAGCCAGAGTTGCTGGATCTTCGCCTAGCAAAGTAGCACGAATGCTTGTCTCTGGTCCCCCAAAAAATCTGCCGATGGAAACCGCGCCCGGAACGGGAAGCTCGAAGGCGTACTCGGCCAGCGGAGGATCAGGCTCCGGCGAGCGCAGAAAGAGGCGCGAGGGCCCCTGCGGCGCACGCACCACCTCGGCGGAAAAGCCGCGCGGCAGGCGGAGGCGCTCGGCGCGGCCGGCAAGCGCGAACTCGCGAAGGGCTTCCAGGTGGGCAAAGTCCAGCGCAAGGCCGAAGGGCTGGCACAAACCTCGCAGGATGCGTCTTTGCAATGCGAGGGGCTGGGACTGAAGAAGCGGCAACTCCATGCCCTGTTCAAAGTCGATGCCCGGGCCGAGGGCCGAGGAGACGCGTTCCTCGAAGAATACGTTTTCGGCGGCGGCGATCTCCGCGGTCTCGCACAGGGCCTGGCGCAGACGCGGATTGTAGTCCCGCTCCAGCTCCGGCAACAGACCGGCGCGCACGCGGTTGCGTAGAAACTCCGGGCTGAGGTTGGAGGAATCCTGGCGGAATGACTGGCCGAGGGCGTTCAGATACTGCTCGATCTGCTGGCGGCTGGCGGAGAGCAGGGGGCGGATGAGGCGCGGCCCCTGCTCTGCCGTCCCGAAAGGGAGTTCCCCGGTTAGGCGCGAAAGCTCGAAGGTGCGATGGATTCCGGCGAGGCCGCTGGTTCCCGCGCCGCGCAGCAGGCGCAGCAGGATGGTCTCCGCCTGGTCGTCGCGGGTGTGGGCGGTGGCCACGCAGTCAAGGCGGTGAGTGGCGGCGGCGCGCTGGAAAAAAGCGTAGCGGGCGCGGCGTCCGGCAGCTTCGAGCGAAAGATGAAAGAGCGCCGCAAGCGAGGCGACATCCTCGGACTCGATGGCGGCTTCCAGCGAAAGACGCGCGGCCAGCTCGCGCACAAACTGCTCGTCAGCATCGGCGTCATCTCCGCGGAGGCCATGATTGAGATGGAGCACGAATGGCACAACGCCCAGCGCTGGAGCAAGCTCGGCGAGCGCGCGCAGCAGGGCCACCGAGTCGGCGCCGCCGCTGACGGCGACACCCACGCGTTCGCCCGCACGGACAAGGCGATGCTTGCGCAGATAAAATTCGAGCAGTTTTAACACTGCAACATAATAGCGCGTGCGCGCGCGAAGATGAGAGATACAACAGGGGCGAATGAATTTATCGAGAATAAAATCGCGCCGCCCGGATTTGGCATGTGTACCCCATTGTGGGACGGGGTAGTTCAGTTTCATCAAAGAGTGCTTTGCAGCGGCACAGAATCACGGGATGATCGAGCTGGAGGAGACTTCCGTGGATATAAACCCGCTGAACTATGACAACGCCTATCCGCCCGTCCCTCCCAGCTATGAGCAGTGTGTTGCGCCAGCGGCTCTCCCCCGGGCTGACTATGTCGTATCGCCGCTGGCCATGGCCGCGCTGTTCGACTGGGACGAAGACGACGAATAAGAGCACTGCTTCAATCGGTGAATGACAGAGCAGAGGTTCGAACGCCATCCAACGCATTCCTGAAACTCAATAAATCGGCTTTCATAAACGAAAGGAGCAGGCCGAGTGGCCTGCTCCTTTCGTTTTGTTCGAAGAATCAGTCGAGCTTGGTGCTGCGTGACTCGATGAGGCGCTGGACGCGGGCGGTAAAGGCTTCGATGGTAATGCTGCCCTCGGCCTTTTCCTGTCCGCGGACGCGCACGTTGACCTCGCCGATCTCGCTTTCCTTGTCTCCCACGATGAGAATGAACGGAACCTTCTGCAAGGCGTGCTCGCGGATCTTCGCATTCATCTTTTCGTTGCGCCCGTCCACGTGCACGCGCGCCCCGATGGCCTTCAGCGCGTCGGCAACCTTGTTGGCGTACTCGATATGGCGCTCGGCGATGGGGACGATGGCGACCTGGGTGGGAGACAGCCAGACCGGGAAGGCTCCGGCGTAGTGCTCGATGAGAACTCCGAAGAAGCGCTCCACCGAGCCGTAGAGGGCGCGGTGAACCATGAGCGGCTGATGGCGCTGTCCGTCTTCGCCAACGTATTCCAGCTCGAAGCGCTGCGGAAGATTGAAGTCAAACTGCACGGTGGAGAGCTGCCAGAGACGGCCGATGGCGTCGACGAGCTTGACGTCGATCTTGGGACCGTAGAACGCCGCTTCGCCGGGGATGAACTTGTAGGGAATCCCCTTGCGCTCGAGCACGGTCTTGAGTGCGTTCTGCGAGGACTCCCACTGCTCGGGCGAGCCGACGTAGTGGGCGCGGTCTTCTGGATCCCAGCCGGAGAGCTCGACCTGGAATTCTTCAAAGCCGAAGGTGTGCAGGACGCTGATGGCGAAATCGATGCAGCCCTCGACTTCGGATTCGATCTGGTCAGGAGTGCAGAAAATGTGCGCGTCGTCCTGGGTAAAGCCGCGGACGCGCATCAGTCCATGCATCACGCCGGAGCGCTCGTAGCGATAGACGGTGCCGAGTTCGCCGAGGCGCACCGGCAGATCGCGGTAGGAGCGGAGCTGATCCTTGTAAATGAGGATGTGGAAGGGGCAGTTCATGGGCTTCAGGCGATATTCGGCGTCGTCGAGCTCCATGGTGTCAAACATGTTTTCGGCGTAGAAGCCTTCGTGTCCGGAGACCTGCCAGAGGGCGCGGCGGGCAACGTGCGGAGTGAACACCAGCGAGTAGCCGCGCTTGAGATATTCGGCGCGCAGCCAGTCTTCCATGATGGTGCGAATCAGCCCACCCTTGGGATGCCAGAAGATGAGGCCGGGGCCGGCGAGCTCCTGGATCGAGTAGAGATCAAGCTGCTGGCCGAGGGCGCGATGGTCGCGGCGCTTGGCCTCCTCAAGCTGGCGCATGTACTCGTCCATCTCCTTCTTGGAGTAGAACGAGGTTCCGTAGATGCGCTGAAGCTGGGGATTGCCCTCTTTGCCGAGCCAGTAGGCTCCGGCGATGTTGAGCAGCTTGAAGGCCTTGATCTTTCCCGTGGAAGGGATGTGCGGGCCGCGGCAGAAATCGACAAACTTGCCCGTCTTGTAGAGCGAGATCTTTTCATCGGACTTGGTGAACTGCTCGATGAAATGGCACTTCATGAAATCGCCTTCAGCCTTGAAGCGTTCGAGGCCTTCGTCGCGGTCCAGGAAGTCGCGCGCGTAAGGCTCATTGCGGTCGACGATCTCCTTCATCTTCTTTTCGATCTTCTCCAGATCTTCGGGAGTGAAGGGCGTCTCGCGCAGAAAGTCGTAGAAGAATCCGGTATCGGTGGCGGGGCCGTGGCCGAGCTTGGTCTCCGGGAAAAGTTCCAGCACGGCGGCCGCAAGCAGGTGCGCCGAAGAGTGATGGAAGACCTGGAGCGACTCGGGATCCTTCTCCGTGAGCAGACGCAGCCGCGAATCCTGCTCGATGGGCCGGGTCAAGTCGACGACCGTGAAGGCATCATCGGTGGGGCTGCTCTCAACCGCCAGGGGCGCAAGCTTGGCGGCCAGAGCGGCGTCGGCGAGGCGCGGCGAAATAGACTTCGCAATGTCGAGGGCGGTGGTGCCCTGTGGAACTTCTCGGATGCTGCCGTCGGGGAGCTGAACTTTGATATCAGACATAGGGTAGGTCTCCGCTCGCGCGTACAAGGCGCAATGCAGAAAAATTTTGGAGATTCAAGTTTAGAGAATGCGGCGGGGAGAAGCAAACCGGCGAGCCAATGCAGAAACTCTGTCACAGCCGCAGGGCATTCCTGCAGGGGTTTCCTACCATGCCGCGCGCCCTGCCTGCTCCCTTTGTGTTTCAATACCTCTCGTGCTCCTGGAGCTTCAAAATCTCACCGTTGAGTTCCCTTCGCCGCAAGGCCCCGTGGCCGCCGTGCGCGACCTCTCGCTGACCCTTGCCGCCGGAGAAACTCTCGCCCTCGTCGGCGAATCCGGCTCCGGCAAGAGCGTTACTTCGCTGGCCATCATGGGATTGCTGCCGCCCCAGGCGCGCCTCTCCGGCAAGGTTCTGCTGGAAAACCGCGACCTCGCCTGTGCCCGCCCCGCCGAGCTCCAGCAACTGCGCGGCCTCCGCATGGCCATGATTTTTCAGGAGCCGATGACCGCGCTCAATCCCGTCATGCGCGTCGGAGACCAGATCGCAGAAGCCGTACTCGCACATGCGTCGGGTAACGCTTCGCTGCCGGCCGCGGGCGCCAGCGAAGCCCGCGAGCGCGCCATTGAAGCCCTCCGCGAGGTCGCCATCCCTTCGCCGGAGCGCCGCTGGCGTGACTATCCCCACCAGCTTTCGGGAGGCCAGCGCCAGCGCGTCATGATCGCCATGGCCATCGTCAACCGCCCCGCCCTGCTCATCGCCGACGAGCCCACCACCGCCCTCGACGTCACCGTGCAGGCGCAGATTCTGGAACTGCTCGCCGACCTGCGCAAGCGCCTCGGCCTCGCCATGCTCTTCGTCTCGCACGACCTCGCCGTCGTTGGCCGCGTCAGTGACCGCATTGCCGTGATGTATGCGGGAAGAATCGTCGAATCGGCCACCGCCCGCCAGCTCTTCGAGCGCCCCGCACACCCTTACACGCGCGGCCTGCTTGGCTCCATCCCCACGCTCAAGACGGACCGATCGGTTCCGCTGCACGCCATCGAGGGCGCAGTCCCCTCGCCCGGCGCCCTGCCGCCCGGATGCTCCTTCGCCCCGCGCTGTCCGCTTTGCATCCCCGCCTGCGAAGCGACCATGCCCGCCCTCGTCGAAATTGCCCCCGGCCATCAGGCAAGGTGCATAAGGGCAGACGGAGAGTAATGCGGGTGCTCTACCCTTCCGGCGAAGCCGGAGGGCGGGTGCGTTCGCACGGCCCTCGTCCCGCACACACGCCCTGCAAAGCGTTATCATCGTAGGCGGCATTGCGACGTATCGCCGGAGGCATGTATGTTCGGATTCACCCGCTACAACTACGACCGTTTTCGCCGCGAAATGCTTCAGACCAATCCTTCTGACCGCTGGAGCCACGCTCCCGAGCCGGGCGACAAAGCGCCGGACTTCGAGCTGCTCTCGCTCTCCGGCGACCGCGTCAAGCTCTCCGATTTCAAAGACTCGCGCAACGTCGTTGTCACCTTCGGCTCCGCCACCTGCCCGCAGACGGCGGCCTCCATCGGAGGCTTGCGCTCGCTCGCCCATGAGTTCCCGGTCGCGGATGTCGAGTTCCTGTTCATCTATGTGCGTGAGGCGCATCCCGGAGCCGAGCTTCCGCCGCATCACTCCATGGAAGACAAAGCCCGCGCCGCCATGCTCCTGCGCGACCAGGAGCAGATCGCCTTCCCCGTCCTCGTTGACGAACTCGGCGGCGAGATTCACCGCCGTTACGGCGCGCTGCCCAACGCCAGCTTCATCGTGGATAAGAGCGGACGCATCGCCTACCGCTCGCTGGCCAGCCACGGCAGTTCGCTCGGCGCGGCCCTCGAAGAATTGCTGGAGCGCCAGAAGGAGCGCGGCGTGCATCATGCCGTCGTCCATGGCGGCGAAGACGCCATCACTCCCTCGCTCAAGACCTTTCTCAACGCCTATCGCGCCATTGAGCGCGGAGGCTACGACGCGGTTGTCAACTTCCGCGGCGAGCTCGGAATTCCCGGCAGGGTCGTCCTCCGCGGCGGACGCATGGCGCGCCCCATGACCGAGCATCCGGCCATCACCATCGGAACGGCCGTCGGCGTCCTTGCAGCCATTGGCCTTGGGCTGTGGGCCGGATACGAGATACGCAAACGCCGCTTCGCGCGCAAGCCCTATGACGCCTATCGCAAGTTCGAGAAGCGCCGCAGCGGCGACGAAGACGACTACACCGCCGTGGGAATCTAGCTGCGGGCCGGTGCCCTGCGCCGGCCGCAACAGACTCCTGCGGCTCGAAGGAACAATCTTGCTCTATCCTCCGTATCTGCCTCCGGGAAAAACCGCCTCCCGCGCAGCTCTGCGGAAATTGAAAGGAACGTTATGCGAATCCTGCGAATGAGCATTCTTCTGCTGGCCGCTTCTGCCATGGCCTTTGGCCAGTTGCCCGTCGGGCGCGGAGTGGAAACCGCCGACATGAACCGCTCCATTGATCCATGCACCGACTTCTACGAGTATGCCAATGGCACTTGGCGCGCCAACAATCCCATCCCTCCCTCCATGCAGCGCTGGAGCCGCCGCTGGGCCGCCGGAGAAGGTTCCAAGGACAAGCTGAAGAACATCCTCGACGATGTCTCCGGGCAAAAGGGATTGGCCACCGGAAGCGTTCGCCAGCAGATTGGCGACTTCTATGCCGCCTGCATGGACGAGAAAGCCGTCAACCGCCTCGGCCTCACTCCCATCCGCCCGTATCTTGAGGAAATCGACGCGCTCAAGAGCCGCGAGGACCTGCAGAAGCTCATCATCAAGTTCCACGACCTAGGCTTCTACGTCCCCTTCGGCATCGTCTCCTCGCAGGACAATCACAATCCCACGCAGGTCATCGCCGAAGTCTTTGCCGCCGGCCTCGGACTCCCGGACCGCGATTACTATCTCAAGCCCGAAGCGCGCTTCCAGGATGCCCGCGTCCGCTACGTCCAGCATGTGACCAATATGTTGAAGCTCGCTGGCGACGATCCAGCGAGGGCCGGCCAGATGGCCTCCGTCGTCATGGCCATGGAGACCAAGTTCGCCGAAGCATCGCTCGATAACGTCGCCCTGCGCGATCCCGCGGCCACCGATCACAAGATGACGTTCGTTGAATTCGAGAAGCTGGCCACGCACTTCGACTGGCCCGCCTACTTCAAGGCCACCCATCTGCCCGCCGCCGATCTCAACGTGGACCAGCCAAAGTTCATGCAGGAGTTCGACCGCCAGTTGACCGAGGTTCCGCTGGCGCAGTGGAAGATCTATCTCAAGTGGCAGGTGCTGCACAACTCCGCCGATGCGCTTTCGCAGCCCTTCGTGGATGAAGACTTCCAGTTCTACGGCGCCTTCCTGGCCGGGACCAAGGAGATCAAGCCCCGCTGGAAGCGCTGCGTGGAAAGCACCGACGGTCTCCTCGGCGAGGCCCTCGGGCAGGAGTACGTTGCCCGCTACTTCCCGCCGGAGTACAAGGCCCGCGTGCAGGAGATGGTGAAAAACATTCTGCTCGCCATGGGAGACACCATCGACGGCCTTGACTGGATGGGCCCGGACACCAAGAAAAAAGCCCTCGAAAAGCTCGCGACCTTCAATCCCAAAATCGGCTACCCCGACAAGTGGAAGGATTACAGCAGCGTCAAGATTCGCCGCGACGCCTACTTTGCCGACGTCCTGGAGGGCCGCCGCTTCCAGGTCTCCGACGACCGCGCCCGCATCGGCAAGCCCGTGGACCGTGGCCGCTGGGGAATGACTCCGCCGACCTCGGACGCCTACTACAATCCGCAGTTGAATGAGATCGTCTTCCCTGCCGGAATCCTCCAGCCTCCGGCCTTCAACGGACTCGCCAACGATGCCGTGAACTACGGCTCCATCGGCGTCGTCATCGGGCACGAAGTCAGCCACGGCTTCGACGATCAGGGCGCGCAGTATGACGCTCTCGGCGGACTCAACAACTGGTGGAGCGCCGACGATCTCAAAAAGTTCCAGGCCAAAACCCAGTGCGTGGTCGATCAGTTCGAGAGCTATTACATCGAACCCACCATTCACCACAACGGCCACCTCGTCCTCGGCGAATCCATCGGAGACCTCGGCGGCGCCAAGATCGCCTACCTCGCATTCAAGAAGTCGCAGCAGGGACGCCCGCCGCTGCCCACCATCGACGGCTTCACCCCGGATCAGCAGTTCTTCATCGCCTGGGGACAGTTCCGTGGCGATGCGATTCGTCCTGAAACCCAGCGCCTGATGGTGCAGGGCGATCCTCACCCCATCGCCAAGTTCCGCGTCATCGGACCGCTCTCCAACCTGCCCGCCTTCCAGAAAGCATTCTCCTGCCCAGCCACCTCCACCATGGTGCGCCCGCCGGAAAAACGCTGCGAAGTCTGGTAGCCAGCCGGCCACACGCATAACAAGAAGGCGCGGACTCATCTCCGCGCCTTTCGTTTTTCGCGCCCCACGTTTGATCCCTTCCATTTGCGTTATATTGCCTGCATGCACTCAGTCCTTTTGCTCGCTCTCCTGGTATCCGCGCAACTCGCAGCGCAGGAAAAGGTCGTCTCGCCTGAAGTGGCAGCCATCCACCTCAAACGGGGACTCGCCTCTGATCGCGCGTACGTCCTCCTCTATCCTCCATTCGCGAAAGCCGCAGGAATCGAGGGCGTGGTCCGCGTTCGCGCCCAGGTCTCCGCCGACGGCAAGGTTCGCTCGGCCCAGGCGATATCCGGCCCCGTTGTTTTCTTCGAGTCCGCCCGGGACGCCGTCATGCGATACGTATTCAGGCCCTTCAAGGAAAACCGCATACCCATCAACGTGGAGACAACCGTCGAAGTCTCTTTCAAACTCCCGCCGGGCGAGGCGCGCAGCTACCCGCCACCGCGGCTCACGATGAAGAACTTTTCATTGATTAAGGAAGAGTCACCCCATCTACTCTCCTCCAGAATGCAGAAGTGGCTGGCCGATGATCTTTCGCAAGCTGCGGAGTCCTGCAAAGAGATGTCCTCCATCGAGGACATCCAGGCCGCCACCACAGTGCAGGAGATTCCCGGCGCACCCGGCGGCACTTCCTCTTATCTTGTCAGTCGCCGCGGCAGATGCCTCTGCGGCGCAACCGGGAACTGCTCCGCAAAGCTCGTGGAGGATACGCCGCACGGAGTGCGTCTCGTGGTTGAAGAAAGCCTCTGGGGAGTCGCTCTCCAACCTCGCGAAGGATCCCCGTATCCGGACATCTTCCTTGCCCAGCATATGAGCGCATTCCAGCAGGACATCTACGGCTTTGCTTACATGGGCGGAGAGTGGGGTCAGCTCTACTGCGGGTCCATTCTCTTCGGCCAAGCCGATTTCCACGAGAGCAACGACGTCCACCAGTGCCGCTGAACTCCATGCAAAAAGGCGCGGACTCATCTCCGCGCCTTTCGTTCTTACCTATGTAACCTGTGCAACCTCGCAACCTGTGTAACTTGCCTTCCCCTACTTCACCAACTGCCGGATCACGTACTGCAAAATCCCGCCGTGCTGGTAATACAGCACCTCCTGCGGAGTATCGATCCGCAGTGTTGCCTTGAAGGTTTTCGCCGAGCCATCCGCAGCCGTCGCCTTCACTTCCACCGTCTTGCCCGGTGCAAAGTTCGCGAGCGCCGCATCCAGCCCGAGGATTTCGTAGCTCTCCTCGCCCGTGATCCCGACAGTCTCCGGGTTCTGATCCGCCAGGAATTGCAGCGGCAGAATTCCCATCCCCACCAGGTTCGAGCGGTGAATGCGCTCAAAGCTCTCGGCGATCACCGCGCGCACGCCCAGCAGCAGCGGACCCTTGGCCGCCCAGTCGCGTGATGAGCCCGAGCCATACTCCTTGCCCGCGATCACGATGACCGGAACGCCCGCCTTGCGGTATTCCATTGCCGCGTCGTAGATCGAAAGCTCCTGCCCGCCCGGAATCACCTTCGTGAATCCGCCCTCGATGTGCGGCACCAGCTTGTTGCGGATGCGCGTGTTTGCAAACGTCCCGCGCATCATCACCTCGTGGTTGCCACGGCGCGAGCCGTACGAGTTGAAGTCCACCGGCTGCACGCCATGTTCAATCAGGTATTTTCCCGCCGGACTGTCTTTCTTGATGTTTCCCGCCGGAGAAATATGATCCGTCGTCACCGAGTGGCCAAAGCGCGCCAGCACCCTTGCGCCTTTGATCGCCGCAACCGGCTTCGGCTCGGCCGTCATCCCCTCAAAGTACGGAGGATTCTGAATGTAGGTGCTCTTTGCGTCCCACACATACGTATCGCCCGCCGGAACCTTCAAGCCCTGCCAGCGCGCATCGCCGTCCAGCACCGTCTTGTAGCTCTCGCGGAACATCTCCGAGGTGATGACCCTGTGTACTACCTCGTCCACTTCCTTCTGCGTCGGCCAAACGTCTTTCAGGTACACCGGACCGCTGGTTCCCGTGCCAATTGCGTCGTGATGCATGTCGATCATCTCGCCGGCCAGCGCAAAGGCCACCACCAGTGGCGGAGACATCAGGTAATTCGCGCGCACCTCGGAGTGAATTCGTCCCTCGAAGTTGCGATTGCCTGAAAGCACGCTCGCCACTACCAGTCCGTTCTCCACCACCACGTCGCTCACCTCTTGTGGCAGCGGCCCGGAGTTTCCAATGCACGTCGTGCAGCCGTAGCCCACCAGGTTGAATCCCAGTTGGTCCAGGTAGGTCTGCAACCCCGCCGCATTCAAATAGTCCGTCACCACCTTCGAGCCCGGAGCCAGCGAAGTCTTCACCCATCCCGGACGCTTCAACCCCAGCGCCAAAGCCTTCTTCGCCACCAGTCCGGCGGCCACCAGCACGTACGGATTCGACGTGTTCGTGCAGCTTGTGATCGCCGCAATCACTACGCTGCCATGCCGCAGGGCGGTCGCGTAATCCTTCGAGTTGCGGTCGGCGCGCCCGGCTGCCTTGGTTGCCACCTTGGCGTCCGGCTTCAGCAGAGAAGGCAGAGACTTATCGAACGATGCCGCGGCCTCTCCCAGCACAACCCTGTCCTGCGGACGCTTCGGCCCCGCAATCGAAGGCTCGATCGCCGCCAGGTCAATGTGCAGCACGTCCGTGTATTCCGCCTCGGGAGACTGCGCGTTGTGGAACAATCCCTGTTCTTTGTAGTAGGCCTCCACCAGCGCAATCTGCTCTTCGCTCCGTCCCGTCAGCCGCAGGTAGCGCAGCGTCTCCTCGTCCACCGGGAAGATGCCGCAGGTCGCGCCGTACTCGGGAGCCATGTTCGCAATCGTCGTGCGGTCGGCCACCGTCAGCGTTCCCAGGCTCGGCCCAAAGTATTCAACGAACTTGCCCACCACGCCCTTTTTCCGCAGCGCCTCGGTCACCGTCAGCACCAGGTCGGTCGCCGTCGAGCCCTCGCGCAGCTTGCCCGTAAAGCGCACGCCCACCACCTGCGGAAGCAGCATCGAAGCCGCTTGTCCCAGCATGGCCGCTTCGGCCTCGATTCCGCCCACGCCCCAGCCCAGCACGCCCAGCCCGTTCACCATCGTCGTGTGCGAGTCGGTCCCTACGAGCGTGTCCGGATAAGCAACGGCGGCTTTACCTGATTGCTCCAGCACAAACACCACCCGCGCCAGGTACTCAATGTTGATCTGGTGAACAATGCCCGTATCCGGCGGCACAATCGCAAAATTCTTCAGCGCGCCCTGTCCCCAGCGCAGGAAGGCATAGCGCTCCTGGTTGCGCTGGAACTCCAGCGCCGCGTTCAAATCAAACGCCTGCGGAGTGCCGAACTCATCCACCTGCACCGAGTGGTCAATCACCAGCTCGGCCGGTTGCAGGGGATTGATCTTCGTCGCGTCGCCGCCCAGCCGGGCCATCGCGTCGCGCATCGCCGCCAGGTCCACCACCGCCGGAACGCCGGTGAAATCCTGCAGCAGCACCCGGCTCGGCATAAATGAAATTTCCTGCTCGCTCGTCGTCTTCGAGGTCCAGCCGGCCACCGCGCGAATCATCTCCGCCGTCACCGTCTCGCCATCCTCGCGGCGCAGCAGATTTTCCAGCAGAATGCGCAGCGAAAATGGCAGCCGCGCCGTTGTGAACCCATGTTGATCCAGGGAGGAAATGCGGAAGAAGTCGAACTGCTTGCTGCCAACGCGAAGCGTAGAACGGCTGCCAAACGTATTCATAGATCGCCTTGAGTGTGGAATTTTTGGGACGAACGCAGACACCCCTCCGCATTCCCCAGTTGTGGCCCGCCCCAATCCGCGGACACCCCTCCGCAAATCCGGAACCAGCCGAACGTACAAGTGTATTCCGAAGCGGCCAATCGGGAAACAGAAAGACGCACGCCGGATGCCCAAGCTTCCCTGATGCTGTCTCCGGGCGTAGGGCCGGGGAACAGCCTGTGCGCTTGTGTCCCGAATTGAACTCGGGGTCCTAGGAGAACAGGTTTTCCAGGTCGCGAGCGCCGTGAATGACGCGCAGGATGAGAAGCCTGTCCTTCTGTGCTTGGTAAGAAATCAGATGTTTTGCAAATCCCGTCACCGGCAGGCGACGGGTTCCCTTCAATTCCTCGGAGCTGAACTTGCAGAGCGCTCCAGTTTTCGGACTCCGCGAGATGCGCAGAAGCGCGGAGGTGACGCTCTGTTCCCATCGGCTTGCCAGTCTCTGGTCCGCCTGGGCTTCGTACCAGTCGGCTTGCTCTAGGATATCCGCAACGGCGAGTTCGCTGAGGACAATCCGGACATCCTTCACGCCCGCTTTGCCTTTTCGCGCAACGCCGCGATCAACCCCTTCTTGCGAATATCCGCAATGGACACTTCGATCTTCTTCCCCTTGGCGGCGGCCAGCAGATCATGCTCCAGATTCCCCATCCGCCGCTCCTTGTCCTGGCGAATCAGCTCGCGGACGTATTCACTGGGAGTGCTCCAGTCTCCCGATGCGACCTGCCCTTCCACGTATTCCTTGAGTACTTCCGGTAGCGAGATATTCAGCGATGTCATTGCCATACCTTCATTATATGACAGTTTGTGAAGGAACTCCGTATGCTCCCAAGCGTTTCCAACTTTGAAACCTTGAAACCTGTGAAACCTTGAAACCTTTTACTTCCGCCTCACATGCAGCGTCCGCTCCGCCACCGCCACTACTTCGCCGCTCCGGTCCTTGATCTCCACACTGAACACCGGTTCCACCTTTGGCGAGCTGTCCGCCGCCCGCCGCACCTCGTCAATCTGCTCCTGCGTCAGCCGGAACTCCGCCCGCACTGTTCCCTTCGCCGGTCTGCGGAAGCGGATCGCCGCCGCCTTGTCCCACACAATGTATTCCGGGCCGAGATTTTCCAGCATCATCACCATGTAGAACGCGTCGCTCATCGCAAACAGAGAGCCGCCAAAATGCACGCCCACGTAGTTCGTATTCCAGAAGCGCTGCACCAGCTCCACATCCACCTCGCGCAAATCCGCCGAGATGCGCCGCACCCGTATCCCCATTCCCGCAAAGGGAGGCCACCAGTTCATCCATCGCAGCAATCCGCGATTCATCGGCATCGCACGCTCCTTGGTCTACCGTTTCCGCACGCCTCCGCTCAGCACCGTCCGCAGGCCCCGCGCGGTCTCCACCCGCAGGAAGCCCCGCTCGTCCAGGCCGCGCGTCACGCCCTCGTAGCCGCCGTCTTCCTCCACCGCCACGGCCGCGCCCTTGCAATACGAAGAGTGCTCCTCGAAGCGCCGCAGAATGCTCTCCCGCGCCGCTGCTACGCCGCCATGCAGCGCCGCCTGCTCCCGGTCCAGAGCCCGCAATAGCGCCGCCACCAGTGGAACCCGCGCAAAGCGCCGTCCCGCCTCCATCCGCAGCGAGGTCGCAATCTCCTCCAGCTCCGCCGGAAACCCCTCGTTGTTGACGTTCAGTCCCATCCCCACCACCACAAAGCGAACCCGCGTCACCTCGGCGTTCAGCTCCGTCAGGATGCCGCAGAACTTGCGTCCGCCCAGCAGCACGTCGTTCGGCCAGCGCAGGTCGCCCCACAGCCCGGTCGCCTCGTGCACCGCCTCCACCACCGCCAGCCCCGCCGCCAGGGAAAAAATAATCACATCCGCTGGAGCCAGCCGCGGCCTCATCAAGGCCGAGCAGTAAATTCCATCCTTCGGATTCGACTTCCACACATGCCCGGCGCGGCCCTTGCCCGCCGTCTGCTCTTCGGCCAGCCATACCGAGCCGTCGCGCGCGCCTTCCGCGCCCGCCCGCATCGCCGCCGCCGAGGTCGAGCCGATCCGCGCAAAGTGACGCACGCCCCCGGCAAAAATCGTCCCCGCAATCAGCGGCTCCAGCACCTCCGGCAGCGCCACGTCCCCCTCGCCCGTCAGCTTCCAGCCCGCCCCGGCCGAGCCTGCAACTTCCACGCCCAGCCCGCGCAGCTCCCCGGCCAGCCGCTCGCTTTCGCCGCCTGCGTCCGCCGCCGTCAAGCCCGCCGCTGCCGCCAGCTCTTCTGAGGTCATCGCCCCGTGATGCCGCAACGCCGCCAGTGCCCGCCCCAGCCGCGCATCCGTCTGCAAGGTCTCTTCCATGATTGGAAAAGTATACCGGGTAGCCCGCCGCCGCTGGTCTCCTGGCGATGCCAGCCCGCTCGAACCTTTCGCCCTTACGAAAAAACTCCCGGCCATCGCCGGGAGTCCCTTTGTCCTGCTCTGCACTCTGCTCAATACTTACTTCACCGCTTCAATGCTCAGTTCGATGTTCACTTCCTTGCTCACGCCCAGCCCCGTCGGATCGTAGTTCACATGGTAGTCATAGCGATTGATGGTCAGCGTCGCTTCCACGCCCAGCCGCAGCTCGCCCTTCATTCCCTTGCCCTGCGCCACCGTAAACGGAATCTCCACCACCTTCGTCACGTCGCGGATCGTCAGGTTGCCGGTGGCAATATACTTGCCGCCCACGTTGCGCACGCTCGTGCTCTGGAAGCGGATCTCCGGGTAGGTCGCCGTGTCGAAGAAGTCCGGCGTGTTCAGGTGCTTGTCGCGCGTCGCGTTATCGGTGTTTATCGTCGCCGTCTTGATCACGGCGCTCACGGAACTCTTGTCCGGAGACTTCTCGTCAAACTGGATCGTTCCGCTCACGTCGGTAAAGCGTCCGTGAACCGTCGAAATCCCCATATGCTTTACCGCAAAGTTTGTGGACGAATGCGCTCCATCAATGGTGTACGTATCGGCGGCCAGCGCCAGCGAACTGGTGGCCAACAGCGCGGCAAACAGCAGGATCAGTTTCTTCATCTCTCTCCACCCTCAGTTATTCGTTGTAACAACTATACTCTTGGTAAGATTCCAGAACCCGCCCAACCGATGCACGAAATCTTCCTTTCACGGATTTTTCACAAGCCCGGCACGGGAATCGCCCGGAGTTTTCTTTCTCCTACCGCGCCGCCGTCTCAAACACCGTCTGCAACTCGTACCCCGTCGGACGCCCCAGCAGCCAGCTCACGCCCTCGCGCTTCTGCTCCCGCAGCAGCATCCCGTAGTGCCCGTATCCCTCCGGATCCACCACGTCCACCAGCCGAACTTCGGGATACAGATCCAGCTCCCTCGGGTTGCTCACCGCGCTGTACAGCTTCACCAGCTTGTAGCCCTCGTCCTCGCGCGCAATCACAGTAACCAGCCAGCTCTTCGGCTTCCCGCTCGACGCGGACACATCGGCCGCGCCTTCCGGCGCATAACGCGCCGAGTACACCACCGTCGCGTAGTTGTTGTAGTCAAGGTCATACGGTACAAACTGCTCCTCCGTCAGCTTCAGCTCCGGCACGGCCGCAGCCGGGGATTTCGCTCGCGTTCCGGCCTTTCCCTTCGCTGAAGAAACGATCTCGGTCGCCGCGGGCTTCGCCGCCGGCAAGGTCAATCCGCGCCACGCGCTCAGCCGCCGCAGCTCTGCCCGTGCCAGCTCCCTCGCCTCGGACTCAAGCTGCGTCCGCTCTTCCTCGCGGCATACATAGATCAGGGTCGGAGTCTCCGGGGACGCTCCAGCGTCGCTCACCGCCACCTGCCGTGAGACCGGTTCTTCCTTCTTGAAGTCCGGCAGGTCGCGCCCGCCCTGCTCCTGCACCGGCTTTCCCCGGCGCAAAATCGGATGATCCGGATCGTCGCTCGGCGTCAGCTCGGCCTGTCCCAGCGCCACCGTCGCGCCAGCCGCGGGCTTCGCTGCGCTCGCCGGCACGGTTGTCGTGGAGCCGGTAGCCGTCGTCGAACCCGAAGCCGTCGAACCCGAAGCCGTCGGCGTCGAAGCCGACCCCGCCGTTCCCGCTGCCGGAGTCGCCGCGCCGGACGACTCATCCCGCCGATGCAGCTTTGGTCTGTCCGGATCCTGCCCCGAGCTTTCTTCCGTCGATTCCGGTTTACTCTGCGCCGGACTCCCAGATTGAGTCCCAGCCTGTGCCCCAGCCTGCCCCGCTGCTCCGCCCTGCCCCTGGGCTTGCGGAGCCGCCGAAGCCGGAGCCGCCGCCGAATCTCCGCCCGAGTTTTCTCTCCGGTGCAGCTTCGGCCTGTCCGGATCTTCCTCCGCATCCGGCCCGCTCTTCGATGTCGCCGCCGACGGATGCGCCGCCGGGCTGTCGCCCTCGCTTCCCTCGCGGCGGTGCAGCACCGGCTTGCTGGGGTCGTCCACCACCACCGGAGCCGATTTTTTCTTCTTCGCCATCAGTGAAGGATCCGGCAGCCCCTTGAACTTCCCGTTGCCAAACCACTCCGCCGCATTGCGCGTCGCGCTCTGCACGGTGAAGGTTCCCTGCGGCTGGCCGAACTGCTGCACCTCGTACACCGTCTCGGAGTACAGCGTGAACGGCACCGGCGTCGCATGGTAGAAGGTCGCGTCGTAGTACTTCTTCTCGTAGAGGAAGGTCACCGGAATCAGCCGCCGCGAGCCGTTCTTGAAGGTCTCCAGCACCGCTACCGCCCGCGGAGTCTTCCGCTCCGGCGCCGCCACCCGGAACTGTGCCTCGCCGGAAAAAGAAAGCGCCCCGAGCGCCACCGTCAGCGTGACGGCCTGCATCGTTTTGCGGTATAGATACATGGTCATGGACGTCAACGAAAAAGCTCCCGACTTCACTCTGCCCGACGAAAACGGAGAGCCAGTCACTCTCTCCTCCTTCAAGGGTAAACCCGTCGTGCTCTTCTTCTACCCTCGCGCCAATACTCCCGGATGCACCGTCGAGGCCTGCGGATTCCGCGACACCTATCCCAAGCTCACCCGCGCCGGACTCACCGTCCTCGGCATCTCTCCCGATACACCCAAGGCGCAGAAAAAGTTCCAGGAGAAATTCACCCTCCCCTATACCCTCCTTGCCGACGCCGAAAAAGATGTCGCCAAACTCTTCGACGTCCTCAAGGAAAAGAACATGTACGGCAAGAAAGTAATGGGCATCGAGCGCACCACATTTTTTATCGCGCCCGACGGAACCATCGGCCAACTCTGGCGCAAGGTTAAACCGGAAGGCCACGCCGACGAGGTCCTCGCCTGGTACAAGGCCCACAAATAGCCAGAGCCGATAGATTCTGCCCGACCCACAGGGATGCTGCAAACCTCACGGAGGGTGCGAACCAACAGGGTGCCCCGTCCTAACCCGATTCTGGTTAGGGCGGGGTTGTTGACCTTGCTGTTGCTCTTGATCTGATCGATTGACCCACACAATGAACCGGTGACCCACACAACGCTCCGTTCGTTGTGTAGGGTTGTTGACCTTGCCTCTGCTCCCGTCAAGGTCACCACCTCTCTTTTGACTTCGCCTCTCATCCAATGGAATCATCTTCCACGCCACGCTCATGACGCCCACCGCCCGCTCCCTCGCCAGTATCGCCCCGCTCCCGCGCTCCTTCTTCTCCCGCGATCCCCGCCTTGTCGCTCGCGAACTCCTCGGCAAACTTCTCATCCGCCGCGATGAAAGCGTCCTCCTTGCCGGACGCATCGTTGAAGCCGAAGCCTATCTCGGACTCGCCGATCCCGGCTCGCACGCCTACCGCGGACTCACCCCCCGCAACGCCGTCCTCTTCGGCCCGCCCGGCCATGCTTACATCTATTTCATCTACGGAAACCACTTCTGCACCAACATCAGTTGCCAGCCTCCGGGAAACCCCGGATGCATCCTTCTCCGCGCCCTCGAACCCGTCTGCGGACTGGCGCAGATGGCCGCCCACCGCGGACTCACCCTCCCGGACAATCCCCGTCCCTCCCAGCTCCGCCTTCTCACCTCGGGCCCCGGACGCCTCTCCCAGGCGCTCGCCATCACCCGCCCCCGGGACAATGCCAAGGATCTCTGCTCGCCCTCCAGCGATCTCCTGATCGCCGACGACAGGAGCCCCAGGCCCGAGGTCTCGGCCACGCCCCGCATCAACGTCACCAGCGCTCCGCTCGATGAGTGGCGATTCGTCGTCCCCGGAAACCCCTTCGTCTCCGGCCCCCGCCTCCCATAATTCGCGGGTTCCCAGCCTTTCCCTGCTACACTCCCCACCATGCGCCCCCGCTTCCAATGGGATATAGGCCGCCGCACCATTCCTCTCGGTGAGCGAACCCTCATCATGGGCGTCCTCAACGTCACGCCGGATTCTTTCTCCGACGGCGGCCTTTACCTCTCTCCCCAGGATGCCATCGCCCACGGCCTCGCCCTCCTCGACGAAGGCGCTGACATTCTCGACATTGGCGGCGAATCCACCCGTCCCGGCGTTCGCATTGCAACCCCGCAATCCCTCGGACTCGCCGGAGCCGTCTCTGCCGACGAAGAGCTCGCCCGCGTCCTTCCCGTCATCGAGGCCATCAAGAATCAGCGTCCCGGCGCCATCCTCTCGATTGACACTTACAAGGCCAAGGTCGCCCGCCTCGCCGTCACTGCCGGAGCCGAGATCGTCAACGACGTCAGCGGCTTCACCTGGGACTCCGCCATGCCGCTCACCGTCGGCGAACTCACCTGCGGAGCCATCCTCATGCAGAGCCGCGGCCTGCCGCACCAGTGGCGCAACCAGCCTCCCGCGCCGGACATCGTCTCCCTCGTCCGTGAAGAGCTCCGCGCGCACATCTCCGATACGCTTGACCAGGGAGTCCTGCGCCGCTCTCTCGTCATCGATCCCGGCTTTGGCTTCGGCAAAAACTTCGACGAGAACTATCCTCTCCTCGCCCACTTCTCCGAGTTCCACATCCTCGGACTCCCTCTCCTCGCCGCCGTCTCCCGCAAGAGCTTCCTCACCCGCACCGCCGCCGCCCGTCTCAGCGCTCTCGCGGAACTCTCCGGAACACCCCCGCCGCCATCCTCCGATCTTGCATCGGCCGACACCGCAACCCTCGCCGCCACCGTCGCCGCCGTCCTCGCCGGAGCGCACATCGTCCGTGTCCACGCCGTCCGCCCCGCCGTCATCGCCATCGCCATCGCCGACGCCATCCTCTGCGCCCAGTAGTAAATAACTGACGGCCCGGCCTACGCTCGCAGCATAGACAAACTCCAGGGTGCCCCGTCCTAACCCGTCGTTTGGTTAGGGCGGGGTTTTTGACTTTGCCGTTGACTTGGCCTTTCTCCCGCCAATCGGTTTTGACTCTGCCCTTGCTTTTAACCTTGAAACTCTGAAACCTTTGAAACTTTGAAACCTCCGGACTCCGCCATGCCCTCCATCGCCCCCATCCTCGCCGCATACAAAGAGCGCGTCACCATCCGCCGCCCCGGCCCGCCCGCCGAGCCTGCCCGCTGCGTCGTCTACTGGATGCAGCGCGCCCAGCGCGCCCACGACAATCCCGCTCTCGATCTCGCCGTCGAACTCGGCAACGCCCTCGGCCTCCCGGTCGTCGTCTTCTTCGCCGTCGTCCCCTACCCCAACGCCAACCTGCGCCACTACGCCTTCATGCAGCAGGCTTTTCCGGATACTGCCCGCCGCCTTGCCGCCCGCAACATCGCCTTTGTCCTGCGCCGCCATCCTCACAGCGACCTCGCCCTTTTCTGCCACCAGGCCGGAGCCGCGCTCCTCGTCGGTGACGAGAACCCCATCCGCGAAGCCGCTCACTGGCGCAGCGTGCTGGCCAAGAAGCTCCACATCCCTTACTTCACCGTTGATGCCGACGTTGTCGTGCCCAGCAAGCTCCTCGTCAAGGCGCAGTACGCCGCCCGCACCATCCGGCCCCGCCTCAAAGCCCTCTTCGATGACTACCTCGTTCCCTGCTGCAACCCCCGCGCCAACTTCACCTGGGCCGAGCCGCTCTCCGAGCCTCTCGCCTCGGAAGACCCCGCCTCCGACCTCACCGCCCGCTGGACCTCCCTCGACCGCTCCGTCGCGCCCGTCTCTTTCTTCAAGGCCGGAACCACCGAAGCTCTCCGCCTCCTCGCCGATTTCGTCTCGCAGCGCCTCGCCTCCTACCCTTCGCTCCAGTCCGCGCCGGAGCGCGACGCCACCAGCCGCCTCTCGCCCTACCTCCATTTCGGACACATCTCGCCCGTCACCATCGGCCTCGCCGTCCGCGCCGCCCCCGTCCCCGAGGAGTCCAAAGCCAAGTATCTCGATCAGCTCATCACCTGGCGTGAGCTCGCCATCAACTTCGTCCACTTCCATCCGCTCTACGATTCCATCGAGTGCGCCGAACCCTGGGCTCACCGCTCTCTCGCCGCCCACGCCGCCGACCCGCGCCCCATCCTCTACAGCCTCGCGCAGCTTGAGCAGACCCAGACTCACGACCAGCTCTGGAACGCCGCCCAGCTCCAGATGCTTCATCTCGGCTGGATGCACAACTACATGCGTATGTACTGGGCCAAGAAGATCCTGGAGTGGTCGCCCTCGCCCGCCGCGGCCTACCAGTCGGCCCTCTACCTCAACGACAAATACTTCCTCGATGGACGCGATCCCAACGGCTACGCCGGCGTCGCCTGGGCCATCGCCGGAAAGTTCGACCGCCCGTGGTTTGACCGCCCCATCTTCGGAGTCATCCGCTACATGTCCGGCCCCGCCGCAGCCAAAAAGTTCGACGCCGCAACGTACATCCGGCAGATGCAAGCCCTCGCCTCCGGCTCCTCATCTCCCGCAATTTGAGGAGGCGCTCGGCCTCCGAAAGGCTCGATTCGCCCCCTGCTTCATCCCCATCGTCCTAAGGCGTCCTGCCTATGACATTTCATACACTGAACGCCCCATATCCCATTCCCTGTAACATCCCATTCATTTCTTGCATTCCGGTCCAGCAAATACGCTGCTTATTGCGAATCGCGTTTTGGAGGGCTACGTGCATCGCTGTATCTCAATCTGTACTGGCTGATGCCGCGTTCCGGCTCGCCATCCAGTGGTTGCTCGCGTTCCGCAGGCCGTTTTGGGGAGGTCGAACCTGACCACCCCTTCAGGGCACAAAGCGTTTTGCCGGGGGAGGCTCCTCGTAAGGAAGCCGCCTCACTCATACCGCAATACCTAAACGGCACACAGTTGCCGAACCCGATCAAAGAAGAGGACGAGTGAATGGCACGAAACCGGATTCTGTTTAGGAAATTGACCGTCGTATTGTTCGTGATGCTCTTCGCCGCCTTGGCCGCCTTTGCTCAAACGGTCATCTCCGGCGATCTCACCGGAACAGTCACCGACCAGCAGGGCGCCGTCGTTACCGACGCCAAGGTCACCCTCAAGAGTCTTGCTACCGGCTCGATTGAGACCACAACTACCAACAAGACCGGTGCCTACCGCTTCAGTCTCCTGAAGCCTGGCAAGTACACTGTTACGGTAGCGCAGGCCGGCTTCAAGAAGGTTGAAGTCACCACCGAGATCTCGGTTGGCCAAGCCACCCACACCGATTTCCACCTCGCCATCGGCCAGGCCGGAGAAGTCGTCAACGTCATCGAGCAGACCAACCTCGTTGACTCGGAAAACGCCAATCTTACCACTACCTACAGCCCGGAAGAGCTGGCGACCATCCCCTCCCCCGGCAATGACACCACGGCTTACGCCCTCACCACCCCTGGCATCACCCTCAGCACCGGCAACGGTTACGGAAACTTCTCTGCCAACGGTCTCCCCGGCAATGCCAACCTCTTCACCACCAACGGCTTTGACAACAACGACTCCTGGAACAACCTCAACAACTCCGGCGCCAGCAACCTCACACTCGGCGCAAACGAGTTGCAGGAAATGACCGTCGTCGCCAACGGCTACACCGGCCAGTACGGCCGCCAGGCAGGCGCACAGATCAACAGCGTCACCAAGTCCGGCGGCAATGCCTTCCACGGCAACGCTCTTTACTGGTGGAACGGCCGCGCCATGAACGCCAATGACTGGGAAAACAAGGCTGGCGGCGGCACTCGTCCGTTTGCCAACAACAACGAGTACGCAGCTTCCATCGGCGGCCCGGTGATCAAGAACAAGTTGTTCTTCTTTGCCAACACCGAAGGTCTGCGCGTCGTCCTGCCCGCCGGCGGCGGCACAACTTACATCCCCACTCCAGGCTTCGCCACCGCGGTTCAGTCAAACATCGCGCTCAACCAGCCCAGCGCCCTGCCCTTCTACCAGAACATCTTCAAGCTCTATCAGGGCGCGCACTCGGGTGCAGCAACGCCGCTCACCGGCGACGGCGGTTGCGGTTCTGCTGATGGACAAACCATTGGTGGCACCAAGTTCGGCACCGGCTATGCTCCTTGCGCCGCAACCTATTTCAGCTCTCTGCCCGCCACCCAGAACGAGTGGCTGTTCATGACCCGAATCGATTACAACTTCAACGACAACGATCGCATGTTCGGCCGCTTCAAGAGCGATCACGGCGTCCAGGCCACCAGCACCGATCCCATCAACTCGGCCTTCAGCGCCAACAGTAACCAGCCCGCCTACGAAGGCCAGCTCCAGGAAACCCACATCTTCAGCTCCCGCACCGTCAATCAGTTCATTCTTGGTGGTTCGTGGTACAAGGCGATCTTTGGTCCTACGGACTTCGCCGCGGCTGTCGCAACCTTCCCCACTACCATGGCGTTTAATGACAGCAACATCACGCCGCTCGGCGGGGCTGACAACAATTACCCCTCCGGCCGCACCATGACCCAGTACATGATCATCGACGATCTCTCCCACACCGCCGGTGCTCATGACCTCAAGTTCGGCGTCAACTTCCGCGGAAACAAGTTCGGCGACTACTATCACCTCGCCAACAGCGCCGGCAACCTCGGCCTCGACATGGTGGACTTCGTCAACGGCTCCTTTGACACCACCACCTCCAGTAACTCCACCTACTCGCAGAACTTCCCCAGCATCGGGCAGATTCCGGTTACCAGCTATTCGCTCGGTCTCTATGCCCAGGACGCATGGAAGGTGAATTCGCGTCTCTCCGTCACCCTCGCGCTGCGCGCTGACCGCAACTCCAACCTCCACTGCCTCAAGAACTGCTTCAGCCGCCTCACCGGTCCCTTTGAGTCGCTGACCCATGACGCCAGCATCCCCTATAACCAGGTCATCGCGACCGGTCAGGAGTACGCCTTCCCGTCCATCGAGAAGATCGTCTTCGAACCCCGCTTTGGCGCCGTCTATGACTTCGGCCACGGCATCGTGATGCGCGGCGGTCTCGGCCTCTTCTCGGATCTTTTCCCGGCCTCGCTCATGCGCTTTGCCATGCAGGCTCCCAACGTCGCCACTTACTCGGCAACCGGTGCCAACATCATTGCGGCTCCCGGCGTCGCCGGCAGCTTCTTCGCCAACACTGCGGCGCAGAACGCAGCCTTCCAGCAGGGCTTCGCCTCCGGTGGAACAACCACGTCGTTGGGAGTTACCCTCCCCATGTACACATTCCCGAATCTGGTGAAGAACTCCAAGTTCACCGAATGGAACTACCAGATCGAGAAGCAGGTCACTTCCAAGGGCGCTCTGACCGTCAATTACGTCGGCAACCATGGCTTCGACCTCTTCATCCAGAACCCCTACGCCAACGCTTCCTCCAAGTCTGTCGCTATGAACGGGCTACCGGCCACAACCCCGGACCCCCGTTTCGGCCAGATCGTGGAATACAGCAACAATGGATACTCCAACTACAATGGCCTCACCGGCAGCTTCAAGTGGCGCTTCTCCGGCCTCTTCCAGGGCTCGTTCAGCTACACCTGGAGCCACGGTCTGGATACCTGCTCCAATGAGTGCATCTACCAGTTCAACCTTGGAACCGCCGCCAGCATCCGCGGCCTGATCTCGCCGCAGGGCACGCAGCTCAACTACGGCAGCTCCGACTACGACACGCGGCACGGACTCAACGCAAACTACGTCTTCACCACTCCGCGCTTTGCAAACACCGCTCTGCGCCAGGTGGCCAGTGCCTGGAGTCTGGCCGGAACCGTGTACTACCACAGCGGCTACCCCTTCAGCTTCATCAACACCAGTGCTCCGGGAGACATCAACAATGCAACCGGCCTGCTCACAGGAACGGTTCTGGCTGACTACCTCGGCTCGTCGAAGGTCACCTGCTCCAGCCCGACCACAGCCTGCGTGGCTCAGACGAGCTTCGTGCAGGGAACGCAGCAGAACTTCGGCAACCTGGCCCGCAACAGCTTCCGCGGCCCCGGCTACTTTGACACCGATCTGCAGATCATGAAGACCTTCACGCTCAGGGAGAGCACCAAGCTCGCCGTCGGCGCAAACTTCTTCAACATCCTCAACCATCCCAACTTTGACCTTCCGGCGAACGATGCCGCCAAGAGCAACGTCGGCCAGATCATCTCAACCGTCTCCTCAACCACCAGCCCCTACGGTTCCTTCGTCGGAGCTCTGGCTTCTGGACGCCTCGTTCAGATGCATGTGAGACTCACCTTCTAGTGTGCTTGTGTAGTCCAACGGACCTTCTGGTCCCGGTCAGCCTTCGGGCTGACCGTTTTTTTGTCACGGGCGCCCTGACCTCCGTCCTGTTGTCTGACGGAAGTTGGAAAGTTGATCTTGTTCTTGTCTTCGTTTTTATGCGGACGGATCTTCGCAGGTCGCTCGTCGCCCGACCGAAATTTCAGGACGGAGAAAGACAGTCGCCGCCCCATCGATCTTCGGCTCAGGGATTATCCAGAGAGACAACAGAGAAGCAAGAGATGGGTGCCAAGCCAGCCAATCGTTGCGCACCTCGCCCAACGATTGACCAATCAGTTAAGTGCCGCCCGGAAAGGATTATCCAGAAAGTATATGGTTAGAAGGTTTTCTGCGAATCCAGCAGAATCGTCACCGGGCCGTCGTTTACCAGTTCCACCTGCATTTCCGCTTGGAATTGCCCGGTTTCACATCGCAATCCCAGCCCTCGCACGCGCTCCACAAAATATTCATACAGCGTGCGCGCCCGCTCTGGCCGCGCCGCTGCGTCAAACGAGGGACGCTTTCCCCGCCGCGCATCGCCGTACAACGTGAACTGGCTCACCGCCAGCACCGCGCCCGCCGCCTCGCCCACGTTGCGGTTCATCTTTCCCTCGGCGTCTTCAAAGATCCGCAGCGCCGCAACCTTCTCTGCCAGGTACTCCGCATCTTTTTCTTCATCGCCCGTGCCCACGCCCAGCAGCACCAGCAGGCCGCGCTCAATCTGCCCCACCGTGCGCGCCTCCACCGTAACCCTGGCCCGCGAAACCCGCTGTACGACTGCTCGCATCACTCCAGTAGAGACCATTTCCACCTGCCCTGAACAGTGGCGTTCCAGCTTCCGCCCGCCTGCGTGAATGGCACAAACCTCCCATGGCCGACAATTGCGCATTGACCTTCATAAAAACGAACGGTTAGGATGCTAATCGGAATCGTCAGGCGCATAGACGTGTTTTGAATGGCGCGGCCACTGGCCGGACGGCTCAACTTTTTGTAGGAGGCGCCAACAAAATGGCTGCTGTCGAAGAGAAATTAAAACAAATTATCGTTGAACAGTTGGGCGTGGATGAAGCTGAGGTTACCTCCACGGCTTCGTTCGTGGACGACCTTGGCGCGGACTCGCTGGACATCGTTGAACTCGTGATGGCCTTCGAAGAGGCATTTGACATTGAGATCCCGGACGAAGACGCCGAGAAGATCAAGACCGTGAAGGATGCGGTGGACTATATCAGCGCACACTCCAAGGCCTCGAAATAACCAGCGAAGCACGCACCTCTGTACAATGAAAGAACGGCCACTGTAGCCTAGCCGCCGGGCGTTGCCGCCCGGCGAACGCCGTTTTCACTTCACAAGGAGAGTTCAATGGCTTCCGCAGACGAGAAGGTCAAGCAGATCATCGTGGAGCAGCTCGGGGTGGACGAAGGTGAAGTCACCGCCAGCGCTTCTTTTCAGGACGACTTGGGTGCGGATTCACTGGACATCGTCGAACTCGTAATGGCCTTTGAAGAAGCCTTCGAGATTGAAATCCCCGACGAAGATGCCGAGAAAATCAAGACCGTGAAGGATGCCGTCGATTACGTCAACGCCCACGCGAAAGGCGGGAAGTAAGCTTGAGCCGCCGGGTAGTAGTCACAGGTCTTGGATTGATTTGCGGCGTCGGCAACACCACGGAGGAAGTCTGGGCAAGCCTCCTGGCGGGAAAGAGCGGCGTTGCTCCGATTACCGGCTTTGACGCAAGCCTGTTTGCCTGCCAGATCGCAGCCGAGGTCAAGAACTTCGACCCGCTGAATTTCATCGAGAAAAAAGAAATCAAGAAAATGGGCCGCTTCATTCACTTCGCCCTGGCCGCCGCCAGCGAAGCAATGAGCATGTCCGGCCTCAAGGTGACGCCCGAGAATGCAGAGAGCGTCGGCGTTTACATTGGCTCCGGCATCGGCGGCTTTGACATCATTGAGCGCGAACACACGGCGCTGCTGGAGGGCGGGCCACGCAAGATCTCCCCGTTCTTCATTCCCGCGACCATTGTGAATCTCGCCGCCGGACAGGTCAGCATCCGCTACGGAGCGAAGGGCCCGAACCTGGCCAGCGCCACGGCCTGCACCACCAGCGCGCACGCCATTGGAGACAGCTTCAAGATTATTCAGCGCGGCGATGCCGACGTGATGATTGCCGGAGGGGCCGAGGCCGCGATCACGCCGATGGGCGTGGGCGGATTCGCCGCCATGCGCGCCCTCTCAACCCGCAATGCGGAACCGGAGCGCGCCAGCCGCCCGTGGGATAAAGATCGCGACGGCTTTGTGGTCGGCGAAGGCTCGGGCATTCTGATTCTGGAAGAGCTTGAATTTGCGAAGGCGCGCGGAGCAAAGATCCTGGCCGAGGTTGTCGGCTACGGAATGAGCGGCGACGCCTACCACATCACCTCGCCCGCGCCTGAGCACGAGGGAGCGTTCCGCGTAATGCGCAACGCGATCCGCGATGCCAAGCTGAAGCCGACGGACATCGGCTATGTCAACGCGCACGGCACTTCTACGCCGATTGGAGACGAGCTGGAGGCGATGGCAATCCGCAATCTCTTCGGCGAGTATGCGGTCCCCGTCAGCTCCACGAAATCCATGACCGGCCATCTGCTCGGCGGCGCGGGAGGACTGGAAGCGGGCATCACTTTGCTGGCGCTTCGCGACCAGAAACTTCCTCCGACCATTAACCTGGAAAACCAGGACGAGCGAACCCTCGGCATGGACTTTGTTCCGAACCACGCCCGCGCGGCCTCGCTGGACTATGCGCTGTCGAACTCTTTCGGCTTCGGCGGCACCAACGGTTCACTCGTTTTCAAGCGCTGGAGCGAGTAATCGCGGCAGGTACTCTGAAATGCGAAACCCCGCCGCTGGCGGGGTTTCCTGCTGGCGCTGATTGCGCTATTTTCCGCCAGAGGCTTTTCCCAGGCTCCGGTCTGCCGTCTTGACGGCGCAGGGCAGAGTGCCGCGCAGAACCAGCTCACACTGGTGATCCACAAAGCTGGGCGTCAAGCGGTCATGCCGAATCAGGAACCGCATGTAGATGGGGCCGTACAGCGCATCGAGCACATGATCGAGGTCCGCGTTCGCAGGCAGTTCGCCGCGAACTATGCCGCGCCGGAGGGTGGCGTAGGCCTCGGCCCGGCGCGGCTTCAGGAAGCGGTCGCGGAAGGCGCTGATCAGGGTGCCATCGCTCTGTCCGGCACCGAGGATGGCCGAGACGACGTGGCCGCGGCGGCTGCGCAAAATCTTCACCAGTTGATGCATCTGTTGGCTCATATCCATGGACACCGAGCCCGTATCAGGAAAGCGGAGTTTCTGCGTAACGCTGCCCGCGAAGGCATCGGCCACCAGCGCAGCCTTGGTTGGCCACCAGCGATACACGGTTGCCTTGCCGACGCCGGCCTTGGCGGCAACGTACTCGATCGTGAGATCGGCAAAACCGTTTTCCTTGCGTTCCAGGAACTCCAGCGTGCTGCTCAGGATTGCCTGCCGCGCCCGTTCGCTCCGCGGCCGCCCCGGCACCCGTTTGCCCGCCGAATCCTCGCAACCAATATTAACTTTCTTGCCCATCGCCCGATGCTAGCATGAGAATCAGAGTGTCACTTTAAATTTCGATCCAAGACGCATAGTATCGAATCTAACTGGCAATACCCGGGGACTCTCGCCGTCAGCGCCGGGTTCCCGTTCGTGAGAAGCCGAACCGTGGAGTGATTCCAATTCATGTGGATTGTTGCGTTAGCCCTCAGGCGCCCCTATACATTTATCGTGATGGCGTTGGTCATCCTTCTTCTGACGCCGATCACCGTCCTGATGATGCCGACCGACATATTTCCGGACATTGATATTCCGGTTGTCTCGGTGGTCTGGTTCTACACGGGAATGTCGCCGCAGGACATGGCGGACCGCATCGTCTCCGGCTCCGAACGGAGTATCACGACGACGGTCAACAACGTAGAGCACATGGAATCGCAGTCGGTAAGCGGCCTTGGCATTATCAAGGTCTACTTCCGTTCGGGCACGAGTATTCAGACGGCTATCGCACAGGTTACGGCAATTTCGCAGACGGCCGTTCGTTCGATGCCCCCTGGAACCACGCCGCCGCTGATCATCTCCTACAGCGCTTCCACCACCCCGATCATTCAGCTTGGGTTGAGCAGCAAAACACTGCCGGAGCAGACGCTCTTCGATCTTGGCCAGAACTTTCTGCGCAACTCGCTGACGACCGTGCAGGGCGCCGCGACGCCGTATCCCTACGGCGGCAAGATCCGGCAGATCCAGGTGGATCTCGACCTGCCGAAGTTGCAGTCCTACAATCTTTCTCCGACTGACATCGTCAACGCGGTAAACGCGCAGAACCTGATTCTTCCCACCGGAACCACCAAGCTCGGCCCGCTCGAATACAACGTGGAGATGAACGGCTCGCCGCAAACCATCGCGGGGCTGAACGATCTGCCGGTCAAGACCAGCAACGGCAGCACTCTCTACATCCGCGATGTGGCGCACATCCGCGACGGCTTTGCGCCGCAGACAAACATTGTGCGGCAAGACGGCAACCGCGGCGCGCTGATGTCCATTTACAAGAACGGCCGCGCTTCCACGCTGCAAATTGTGGCCGGAATCAAGGGCATTGTTCCGCTGGCCGCGCAATCGCTGCCGCCGGAGTTGAAGATCAGCGCGCTGTTCGACCAGTCGCTGTTTGTGAGGGCTTCGATCCAGGGCGTGATTCACGAAGCGCTGCTGGCGGCGGTGCTGACGGCGGTGATGATTCTGCTCTTCCTCGGCGACTGGCGGCTGACGATCGTGATCGCCATCTCGATTCCGCTTTCCATCTTCTGTTCCATCATCGCGCTGGCCGCGATTGGCGAGACCCTGAACATCATGACCCTGGGCGGGCTGGCGCTGGCCGTCGGCATCCTGGTGGACGACGCCACCGTGGAGATTGAAAACATCGAGCGCAACCTTGCCATGGGCAAGGAGATGCGCACGGCAATTCTCGACGGCGCGCAGCAGATTGCCGTGCCTGCATTTGTTTCCACGTTGTGCATCTGCATCGTGTTTGTACCGATGTTCTTTCTTTCGGGCGTGGCGCGTTTTCTGTTTGTTCCGCTTGCCGAGGCCGTGAGCTTCGCCATGCTGGCCAGCTACCTGCTCTCGCGTACCCTGATTCCGACGCTGGTGATGTACATCATGCGCGGGCACGAGCATCGCGCCTCCGGACCCAAGACATTTCTGGGACGCTTCCAGCGCGGCTTTGAGCGCAGGTTCGAGAACTTCCGCCATGGCTACCAGTCGATGCTTGAAACTACCCTGGAGCATCGCGGCGTCTTCGTGACTTTCTTTCTTCTCTTCTGCCTCCTCTCGCTCGGGCTGATCACTTTTCTTGGGCAGGACTTCTTCCCGCAGGTGGATGCAGGCCTGTTGCGATTGCATGTGCGCGCCCGCCCCGGCCTGCGCGTGGAAGAGACAGCAAAACTTTGCGACGAGGTGGAAGCCGAACTGCACCGGCAGATTCCGGGCAACGAGATTCAGACGATTCTGGACAACATCGGGCTGCCGAATTCCGGCATCAACCAGTCGTACAGTTCGGCGGGAACGGTGGGCAGCAGCGATGCGGAAATTCTGATCTCGCTTGACCCCGAGCATCACCATCCCACGGCTGACCACATCCGGCATCTGCGGCAGGTGCTTCCGCAACGCTTCCCCGGCGTGGAGTTCTTCTTCCAGCCGGCCGACATTGTGACCCAGATCCTGAACTTCGGGTTGCCGGCTCCGATTGACGTTCAGGTGGTGGGCAATGACATGCAGAGCAACTACGTCATCGCCCAGCAGATCGCCAACAAGATGAGGCATGTGCCCGGCACCGCCGACGTACACGTACAGCAACTGCTCTCGTCGCCGACGCTGCACATGGAGCTCGACCGCAACCGCATTACGCAGGTGGGGCTGAATGCGCGCGACGTGGCACAGGGCGTGCTGGTCTCGCTCTCGGGCAGCTTCCAGACCTCGCCTAATTTCTGGCTGAATCCGAAGAACGGCGTTACCTACCAGATGGCGGTGCAGTCGCCGCAATACCGCATGACGAGCCTCGATGACCTGATGGCCGTTCCGGTCAACTCTCCGCAGGGGGCGCAGGTGATCGGAAACCTGGTGCAGGTGACTCCGGTATCGCGTCCGGCGGTGGTGAACCACTACGCGGTGCAGCCCGTGATTGACGTGTATGCCAGCACGCAGGACCGCGATCTGGGCGGGGTAGCGGCGGCGACCGACAAGATCATCAAAGAGTTCGATGGAAAGCTGCCGCGCGGCACGCAGATTGTGGTTCGCGGCCAGGTCAAGACCATGCGCTCTTCTTTCCTGGGACTCGGAGTTGGACTGCTGGGAGCGATTGTGCTGGTCTATCTGCTGATCGTCATCAACTTCCAATCATGGCTTGATCCGTTCATCATCATCTCGGCGCTGCCGGGCGCACTGGCCGGCATCTGCTGGTTCCTGCTGCTCACGCGGACGACCTTGAGCGTGCCGTCGCTGACTGGCTCAGTGATGTGCGTGGGCGTCGCGACGGCGAACTCGATCCTGATGGTGAGCTTTGCGCGCGAGCAGATGGACGAGGGAGTGGGCGCGTTACAGGCGGCGATTGCCGCGGGATACACGCGCATGCGGCCGGTGCTGATGACCGCGCTAGCCATGGTGATCGGCATGGTTCCAATGGCGCTGGGCTTTGGCGAAGGCGGCGAGCAGAACGCTCCGCTGGGCCGCGCCGTAATCGGCGGACTGCTCTTTGCCACGGTTGCAACGCTATTTTTTGTGCCGAGTATCTTTGTTATTTTCCATGGCCGCCGTGAAGCCCAGAGCGCCCGCGTTGAAGAAGCGTAAACAGTTTTCGTGATATTGGAGTCAATGATGAGTGCAGAGAACGATGTTCAGCAACCTCACCCGAAGCAACCGGAGACCGGCGGAGAGCAACATCACCTTTCGCAGGCTCAGCGCGACGAGGAGATCGAGGCGATCCAGCAACACTCGAGGCATCAACATCCTGGGATCGAGCGCCCGCCCGAGCTTCCGGCAGCGCCTCCGGGCAAGGCATTGACCATTGCAGGCGTGATCCTGCTGGTTCTGCTGATCGCGGGCGGACTCACTCTATTTGAGCGCCTTGGACATAGCCGCGCGCTCGCCAAAGAGACTGAACAAAGCGCCGTGCCGACGGTGGCTGTGGTTCATCCGCTGGCGGAGAAGCCCGACGTGGAGCTGGCGTTGCCCGGATCGCTGCAGGCCTACAAGGAGTCGCCGATCTATGCGCGGACCAACGGCTACCTGGTGCGCTGGTACAAAGACATTGGCAGCCGGGTGAAGAAAGGCGAGCTGCTGGCGCAGATCGACACCCCGGAGGTGGATCAGGAGTTGAACCAGGTGCGCGCCGCGCGGCAGCAGATTCTGTCGCAGATGGAATTGGCCAAGATCAGCTCCGAACGCTGGGAGAACCTGCGCAAGACCGATTCGGTCTCCGCGCAGGAGGCCGATCAGCAAACCAGCGGATACCAGCAGGCCAAGGCCAACCTTGTAGCTGCCGACGCCAACGTACGCCGCCTCGAACAGCTTGAATCCTTCAAGAATGTCTACGCGCCGTTTTCCGGCGTGCTCACGCGCCGCAATGTTGATCCCGGCGCGCTGATCAACGCGGGCGCCGGCGGCAAGGAACTCTTCGATATCGCGCAGGTGGACACGCTGCGAGTCTTCACCAGCGTTCCGCAAGCCTACGCGCCCTATATCAAGGCGGGCGGCAAGGCGACGATCACGTTGCAGGAATATCCCGGCGAAAAATTCGCAGGCACAATCGCACGTACGGCGGAGGCGATTGACCCGGCAACCCGCACGCTGCTGACCGAAGTCGATGTGGTCAACAAGGACGGACGGTTACTGCCGGGGTCCTTCGGACAGGCTCATTTTGCTGTCGGCGCCAACGTTCAGAAGCTCACGGTCCCGGTCAATGCGATGCTCTTCCGCGCGGAAGGTCCGCGCGTCGCCATCGTGGGCGCAGACAACAAAGTGCAACTGCGTCCTCTCACGATTGGCCGCGATTACGGCGCGACGCTGGAAGTCCTGGGCGGGCTGGAGGCGAGCGACCAGATCATCATCAACCCCTCGGATTCGCTGGAAGATGGGCAGCCTGTGAATGTTGCACAGCCGCAGCCGGAAAAGAAGCAGGAAGGCCAGCCGCAGGCCTCCGGCCAGAAGGGGAGCGGGTCGTGAGCCGCACAACCACGCGAGCTACGCTCTCTGCTGCTCTGGTGATGCTTGCACTGGGCGCGGGATGCGCGGTTGGCCCGCGCTACCAGCGGCCCGCGGCCACGGCTCCCACGACAACGGTTCCGGCCGAGTGGAAGGGGCAACCCTGGCAGCAGGCCGCGCCCAAGGATGCGATTCCGAAGGGCGCGTGGTGGCAGGTCTTTCACGACCCGGCGCTCGACGCCTACGAGAAGAAGCTGCTCGCGGCAAACCAGTCAATGGCCGCGGCGCGAGACAGGCTGGAGCAGGCGCGCTCGATCGCGAAGGTTGCCACCGCGGGATTGTTCCCGCAGGTCTCCGCCGACCCCAGTGCGGTGCGGGAAGCCGCGGGGCCCAATCGTCCTTTGAGCGGGGCCACGGTTCCGACCTCTTACACTCAGAATGTTTTCACGGTTCCGTTCAACATCAGCTATGAGGTGGACCTTTTCGGACGGGTGCGGAAAAACGTGGAGGCCGCGAACGCGACGCTTCAGTCCACGGCCGCCGACCTCGAGAACGCGCAACTGATCCTGACGGCCGAGATGGCAGCCGACTACTTCTCGCTGCGCGAACTCGACGCCGAATTGCAGGTGGTTGAGGAAAACGTGGGCTACCAGCGAAAAGGCCTGGAACTGGTGAACAACCGGCACAATGGCGGGATCGCCAGTGGACTGGAGGTGGCGCAACAATCCGCGCTGCTGGACGCGACGCTGACCCAACTCGCGCTCATCAGGCAATCGCGCGCGCAGTATGAGCACGCAATTGCGGTGCTGGCCGGAGAGGCTGCACCGAACTTTGCGATTTCCGCCGCACCACTGAAAGCCACGCCTCCGCCGGTGCCGCTGGGCCTGCCCTCCGACGTGCTGGAGCGTCGCCCGGACATCGCCACGGTCGAGCGCCAGATCGCTTATGCGAACGCGCAGGTTGGAATTGCGCGCGCGGCCTTCTATCCTCACATCACGCTGGGCGGCGCCGGCGGCTGGCAGAGCCGCGAGATCGCCACGCTGGCGAACGCCCCGAGTCTCTTCTGGTCACTTGGCGCCGATGCGCTGGAGCCGGTCTTTCAGGGAGGGCGCAACCGCGCCAACTTGGCGGCGGCGCGCTCCGCCTATGACGCTTCCGTAGCGACCTATCGCCAATCCGTGCTCACGGCCTTTCAGCAGGTGGAAGACGGCATCAGCAATCTGGAGACGCTCTCGCAGGCTGCGACTACCCAGGCTGCCGCCGTTGAAGACGCCCGCCGCGAGCTGGCCATCGCCAACAACCGCTACGTTGGAGGCATTGCCACCTACCTCGACGTGATCACAGCGCAGAGCACCCTGCTAACCAACGAGCGCCTGGCGACGCAGTTGCTTGGGCAGCAGATGGTCAGCTCGGTTTACCTGGTCAAGGCGCTGGGGGGCGGGTGGGAGGCACGCGATCTCAACCAGCAGCAGGTGCGTCCAAAGGCAATCCAAATCGTGCAGCAGTGAGAGAGTACGGCGGAGCTTTGCGGGCTGGACGCTAGGAGTTCTTCCTGATTGCGCCGCCAATCATCGCCAGCAGGGAGTGCAGGTTCAGCGGCTTCTGGAGGACAGTGGGACGGCGCGCCTGGGGAAAGTGATCCAGCAGCCTGTGATCGGTATAGCCGGACATGAAGAGGGTTGGGACTCCAGGCCGCGTCTTGGCGAACTCGGTTGACAGCTCGAGGCCCTCCATCCTGGGCATCACGACATCGGTCAGCAGCACATGGATGGGGCCATTGTGATGCCCTGCGACGCTCAGCGCCTCTTCCCCGTTGGCTGCCTTCAGCACGTTGTATCCGTGGTGGGCCAGGTAGGCGACAATCGACTCGCGGAGGGCATCTTCGTCTTCGGCAACCAGGATCGTCTCCCCGTTGCCGGCGACTGAGACTGTTTCGCTATCCGCGGTCTCGGTGACGACTTCGTCCACGGACGGGAAGAGAATCTGGAACCGAGTGCCCTGGTCCAGCTCACTCTCCACCCGGATATAGCCGCCGCTCTGCTTCACGATGCCGTAAACCATGGAAAGACCGAGTCCAGTCCCTTTGCCCATCGGCTTGGTGGTGAAGAATGGCTCGAAGATGCGCGACTGCACGGCAGCCGGCATTCCGAGGCCGTTGTCGGCGACGGCCAGCATCGCGTATGGGCCCGGAACAATGCCGTGCATCAATTCGCTGGCTTCGCGGCCAAAGTTGGAATTGCTGGTGCTGATGGTCAACTTGCCGCCGCGGGGCATGGCGTCACGAGCGTTCACGCAGAGATTCAGCAGCACTTGCCCAATCTGATCCGGGTCCGCTTTCACCACCCACAGCGGACGCTCGAGGGCGAGAACCAGCTCAATGTCTTCGCCGATCAGGCGGCGGATCATCTTTGCGGTCTCCTCCACCACGGTGTTGAGGTCAAGAATGCGCGGCGAGAGAATCTGTTTACGGCTGAAGGCCAGCAGTTGCTGGGTCAGCGCGGAAGAGCGCTCCACGGCCTTGAGAACCTGCCGCGTATGCTGCCGCAGATGATCGCCGGGAGCCAGTTCATCCTCGAGTATCTGGGTGTAGCTGGAGATGATCATGAGGAGATTGTTGAAGTCGTGGGCGACGCCACCCGCTAGACTTCCCACGGCCTCCATTTTCTGAGCCTGGCGCAACTGCTGCTCCAACTCAGCCCGCTTCGAGATGTCCTCGACATAGACCTCAAGGCGGAGTCCACCGTCTTCGTCACGGGATTGCCGGCCGCGTACCCGAACCCGGAGATGCTTGCCATCCCTTCGCTTCCAGGTACTGTCCGACTCGGAGCGCCCCAGCAGGCGGCACTCCTGCACGAACGCCTCGCAATCGCCTGAGTTGGCATACAGATCGCGCGGAATATCAATGGCGAGCAGCTCACGCCTGGAGGAATAGCCAAGCATCTCCACCAGCGCAGGGTTTACGTCGAGGAATCGCTCGCTCTGCGAATCGCTCTGATAAATACCGTAGGGGGCGTTGTCGATCAGAGATCGCAGCCGAGCCTCGGATTGCTGGAGTTTTTCTTCCGCCAGCTTCCGCTCGGTGATGTCTTCCACGGTTCCTTCAAAATAGAGGATCTTGCCGCTGGGGTCGCGAATAACCTTAGCGTTCTCGCGCACGAAGAGTACGGAATTATCACGCCGTTTCCACGCGGACTCGACGCCCCGGGTCTCCCCGTCGCGCTCTATCTGCGCGCGGAACGACTCGCGCTGGTAGATGGGTCCGCATCCCTCGCCGTCCAGATTGCGGCCGGTCAGCTCCTCGAACGAGGTGTATCCCAGCATGGAGACCAGCGCTTCGTTGGCCATCGAGATGAGGCCATCGCTGGTGGTGCGGTAGATTCCGACGGGAGCGTGGGCAAAGAGGTCGTGATAGCGCCGCTCGCTCTCACGCAGCGCCTTTTCGGCCCGCTTCCGGGCCGTGGTGTTGCCGAAGACGCCGGCCCGGCCCGCGAGCTCACCGCGTTCGTCGAGAAGCGGATAAAGCACTACGTTCACCCACACCTCTGAGCCATCCCGGTGGCGAAGCTTGATTTCGGACTGTTGCCTGACGCTGGAACTCAAAAAGCTAGGCAGATCCTCGGCGAGAGAGCTTGGCTCGGAATCAGCCAGGAACTCCCGCGGCGTCTTTCCCAGCATCTCCTGGGCGGAGTAGCCCAGCATTCGAGCCATTTCGGAGTTTGCGAAGATTGTGACTTCTTCGCGATTGAAGACCCACACGCCCTCTTCCGCAAGTTCCACCAACTTGCGGCAGCGATGGTCGCTGTACTTCAGTAAGTCCTCAAGAAGGCGGCGTTCCAGCCCATCCATCCGTAAATCCATCCCTTTTGCGCCCAATCGGTGATTGCCCCGCTAGTCGGATACTACCTCAAGGCATGCCGCTTCTGCCGACTCCGGCTGCGCCGCCGCTTGCTGTGTGCTCCAATCGGCGAGCGAAATGAAGGACTTCCGGGGGCGCACGAGTTTCGTGCCGCCAGCGATCCCCGCCGATTTCCGGGGTATCGCAACCCGACCGGGGTTCAAGATTCATGCTAACTTGAACCGTAACCCATTGCAGATTTCAAGACTCTTGGAATCGGAAGAAACTAACGCGATAATAGTCCCTCAGATGCGTCTCTGCCGAGGCAATAACGGGGCAGATTCGCCAATGTTTGAGCAGGCTCGAGGTCGTTCTAAGCTCCAGTTGCGGCAATCTACCGCCTGGAGATTACAGAATGATCGCACGCATCACGATTTTCGCAATTCTGGTTTTGACCCTTGCCACCTACGCTTCCAGCCCGGTCGCCACATCGTCCCCTCAGGGGGCCAGCAGCGCGCTGTGCTGCGACGGCGACCCTGGCACGCCTCCTTCCCAGTAAGAACAGCGATCGCCTGAAATTCAATGAGGCGGCTTCACCTGGGAAGTGGTGAAGAAATGCGCTGGATCTGGGCGATTTGGATTCTCAATGCATTGCTGCAATGGGGGCTGCTGGCGCTAGTTCTGCGTAAGGACCGCTGGCGGCAGCACCCCGCCTTTGCCATCTACGTTGCGTTCTGTGCAATTAAGACGAGCCTGCTGATCTGGGTCACGTTTGTGGAGAGACCCTGGTATGTTTCGATCAACTGGGGCACCAGGCTCATCGGCCTTCCCCTGATGGTTGCGGTTTTGATTGAGATCTTCGCGGCAGTGTTCCGGCCCTATTCCACGCTCCCCAAGGGCACTCTTCGACGGTTCAGGATCGCGCTTGGGCTGCTGGTTCTGATGACAACAGCGGTCGCGCTGTGTTTTCCGGGACCAACCCCCGGAAATACGATGAACACCGTGTTTCTGCTGAACCGCTCCGCCTCGATCATTTTCTGCGGCGCGTTCGGCTTCACCGCGCTGGTATCGGCTTACTTTGGAATTCCCTGGCAGCCGCGTACCTATGGAATCGGCGTAGGGTTTCTGCTGTTCATGGCCGTAGATCTGTTCACATCCAGCTTGTCGGCAATGTACGGCCTGCAGGTCCATGACGCGCTTCGCATTGTTTCCATGCTTGGTTACACCCTTGGTTTAGTTACCTGGGTAACGTATTTTACCCAGGCTGATTCCCCTTCCCGCACCCCAACACTGGAACAAATGCGCCGGTTGCAGAAAGCTCTTGACTATTCAGAGAAGAAGATGGAATCCTTCCGTGGTACCCCTTAAGGTAATTACTGGTTTGGTTCCTACAAAGGCAAGCAATGATTGACGTGCGAAAAATTGAAGTGCGATCGATCGAAGAACTTATCCAAGCGTTGCATCCGATTCAAGCCGCGGCCATCAATTCCGATCTCTTTGAATCGGCACTCTCTGAATTACGCCTGATGAAGAGCAACATCTCGGCCGTGCTCTCGTTCACTTCCTATTCTCTGGGGGCAGATAAGGCGCAAGATCCCGAGTTCCGCTATGTGGTGGACGAGGTGAGGCGCGAGTGCCTGTTGATTAACGGGATGATCTCCCGGATCATGTTCCGCAAGCGCTGGCTGTTCTCGGTGAGCAAGGTTGAGGATGCGCGCGAAGTCCTGACGCACTACGAGGACATGGCGAGCGCGGCTTGCAGGATGTGTCTGCTCCTTGCTCCGGAGCTCGGCAACAACCTGTTGAGCGCATTCTAAGGGCGCTGTTCCGGCGTGATGCGTTCCGGGCCAGAATCGTCAGCGCAAATTACCGGGCTTCAATCTCGTCTAACAGGGCCGCTGCCTTGGTGACCTGATCGACTCCGAAGACCGCCATGGGCGATGTTGAACCCGGCTCCAGCCCGCAGTAAGAATAGTTGATGTTGATGTGGTGCTCGCCCAGGCGCACGGCCGCACGGCCCAGTTCGCCCGGACGATGCTGCAGGCGGACAACGGCAACGTCATCCTGCTCGAAATTGGCACGAAGACCTCGCAAGACGGCAAGAGCGGCATCCGGATCATCGACCACAAAGCGAGCCAGGCTTTCGCCCTGTTCCACGAACGACTGGAAAGCCAGGATGTTCACCCCGCGCTCAGCGAGGGCGAGGCAGCACGACCCGAGAGCGGCCGGCTTGTCTTCAATCGTCACCCGAAATTCCTTTGCCTTCGCCATGCAACTCGATCTCCTTGTAAAACGTCGTAAGCAGATGCATGTAATCTTACCAGTCCAGTTGGCTCTAAGGGGAAGCGGGAGGGCCAATTCCGCGCCATTGTTCCCCAATACACCGCCAGAATCTGACGCAGCAGGGTACACTTGTATAATTGAGCACCCGCTCCCGCACCGGCACCAGAGGAGGAATCCGCAATGAGCGAAATACCTGCACCCGCAACCAGCCAACCCACGCGCCTTACGGGCGCTGAGATCGTCTGGGCCACCCTCGAAGGCGAGGGCGTCAGGGAAGTATTCGGCTATCCCGGCGGACAGATTCTGCCGATCTACGACGCTCTGCGCAAGTACCCGATACGCCACATCCTGGTTCGCCACGAGCAGGGAGCCTGCCATATGGCTGACGGATACTCGCGCGCTTCCGGCAAGGTCGGCGTCGCGATTGCCACCTCGGGACCGGGCGCCACCAACCTCGTCACCGGCATCGCCACGGCGATGATGGACTCGGTGCCGCTGGTCTGCATTACCGGCCAGATTTCCTCCAAGCTGCTCGGCACTGATGCGTTTCAGGAAGTTGACATCACGGGCATTACGCTGCCCATCACGAAGCACAACTATATTGTTACGCGCGCGCAGGATATTGCGCCGGTGCTCCGCGAGGCTTTTCTCATTGCCAGCTCAGGCCGCCCCGGCCCGGTCCTGGTAGACATCACGAAAGACGCGCAGCAGGGTTCGGCGGAATTCGATTTCGCCGCCGCCGCGCCCATGCCACACCGTCCGCACCCCATGCTCTCGGCGGAGCACGACGTGATCTGCGAAGCCGTCAATCTGATTCTCTCAGCCAAGCGCCCGATCATACTTGCCGGTCATGGCGTCCTGGATTCCAATGCGATGGACCAGCTTCGTACGCTGGCAGAGCGCCTTCAGATTCCTGTTGCCTCCACGCTCCTCGGTATCGGAGCCTTTCCGGCCTCGCACGATCTCTCCCTCGGCATGATGGGAATGCATGGCGAAGCCTGGGTCAACCAGGCTATTCAGCAGTCTGACCTGCTTATCGCCTGCGGCATGAGATTCGACGACCGGGTTACGGGCGTGCTGGCGAGCTACGCTCCCAACGCCAAGAAGATACACATCGAGATTGATCCTTCGGAAATCAACAAGAACGTGAAGGCCGACGTCGCACTTATCGGCGATCTGCGCGAAATACTCGAGACGATTCTGCCGCAGATCGCGCCGCGCAAAGACTCAAGCTGGATACGCGCGGTCAACGCGCTCAAAGGCGATGCGGCGGTGCGCGACATCAGAAACCTTCCCGATCTCGGCCACCTCTATGCTGCCCATGTCATCCACGACCTGTGGCGCGCCACCGACGGTAAAGCCATCGTGGTCACCGACGTGGGTCAGCACCAGATGTGGGAGGCCCAATACTACAAGCATGAGACGCCGCGGACGCTGATCACCTCCGGCGGACTGGGCACCATGGGTTTTGCTCTGCCCGCCGCCATCGGCGCCAAGATTGCCTGCCCGGAAAAAGAAATCTGGGTCATCGCCGGGGATGGTGGTTTCCAGATGACCGCCGCCGAACTTTCCACCATCGTGCAGGAGCGTCTGGACATCAACATTGCGGTCATCAATAACGGCTTCCTTGGCATGGTGCGTCAGTGGCAGGAGTTTATTTACGAGGGCAATTACGCCTGTTCACCGATCCTCTCGCCCGACTTCGTGAAGCTTGCCGAGGCCCACGGAATTCCCGGCGCCACGGTTCGCAAGCGCGCCGAGGTTCTGCCCGCCGTTGAAGCCGCGCGCGTCTCCAAGGGGGCATTCCTGATCAATTTCATGGTTGAAAAAGAGGACGCGGTGTACCCGATGATCGCGCCCGGCTCTGCCCTGGACGAAATGATCCGCCGCCCCTCCAACGGGCACAATCCGCTTCTGGAGACTTCGGAAGAGCCTTAGCCCGCGGCGTCCGCCAGCTCGTTGAGTTGCCAACCCGCTAACTTGCAGAAAGGTCCGTCATGCTGCACACATTTGTCGCTCTCGTGGAAGACAAGCCCGGCGTGCTCACCCGCGTTGCATCGCTCTTTCGCCGCCTGAACATCAACATCATCTCGCTCACCGTCGGACACTCGGAACGCCCGGAAGTCTCGCGCATGACCATTGTGGCTGAGGCTCCCGCCGGCTCCGGCCATCGCATCAAGGCTTCGCTGTTCAAGCTGGAAAATGTGCTGGACGTGGATGACATCGGCCAGCTCTCCTGCGTTACGCGGGAGCTTGCCCTTATCAAGGTGGCCGCAACACCGCAGAGCCGCGCACCCATCTTTCAACTCGCCGAAGTCTTCCGCGCCCGCGTCGTGGACCTTGCGCCGGAGTCGCTCATGCTCGAGATCACAGGGGTCGCGGCCAAGATTGAAGGCCTCATCCAGGTTCTTACTGAGAGTGAGAACCCGATCCTCGAAATCTCGCGCACCGGACGCATGGTAATGCGCCGCGGCCAGCATACTTCGCGGGTGCTCGATGCGATGCGCGTCTCCAGCCCCGAAGAGGAGCCGGTCATTCCTGTCACCACGGCTGGCGACGCCGGCCTCGAAGTGCTATCAGGGGACCCTAACCACCCGCTCTGACCGCATGCGCCCGGCTTCCGGAGAATGGAACAGGGCGCCGCGAGCAGCGAGACCAGTGTGCAGTCTGTTTCGAGAGTCCGCGTTAGACCGTGGCCGGAAACCAGGTGTCGTGCGCAATCAGTTCCTCTTCCACGTCGTGGGGCTGGTGCAGTACGCCCTTGGGAACCCTTACGAAGGAACCGGCGCGCAGCGGCAGGTCTCCAACGTTCTCAATCCAGATCTTCGCTTTTCCCTGGATGACGTAGATGATGTCGTCGGAGTCCTCATGAATGTGTTTTGGGATTTCCGCGCCGACGTGCCAGCGGGCGAGGATGCACGTCATGTCGATCCCATCTTCTTTCTTCGATAGCAGGTAGGCGATCTCGACCCCTTTGAACTTCGGATGGGGAGCCCAATTCATATCTTCGGCGTGCAGCAACTTCGCCGCTGCTGTTTCCATTGTGGATTGAGTCATGGATAAAACCTCCGCCCAGCCGTACCTCGTGCGGGCAGCCCGATTGAATACCCGATACTGGGCCGGCGCGCGGTGAGCTGCGTCATGGCTGGCTGTGACAAGGGCCCGGGGGCGCGGCGAACGCGGAGTTGCGGCAGCAGAGTCGAGGCAGCTTTCCGGAAGGTCCTTACCGATCTGGCCGGTCATCCACGGCTGCCAATCCGAATGGCCATTCATGACGTGCGAGGGCGCGGACAAAGTAGATGATCAGGCCGGAGATCAGCAGGACTACCGCGTAACGGATCTCTTTGGCAAAGTTTGGCCGGGAGAAAAGGATGTAGAGAAATCCAATGGTCGCAATCAGCGCGGGAAGCGGGTAGAGCCACATCCGAAATGGCCTTGGCATTTCCGGGCGCCGGATGCGCAGCACGATCACGCCGATGGACTGCAAGAGAAATTGCAGCATGATCCGTATCACTGCCAGCGCGGCAATTACATCGGCGAGAGAGAGAAAACAGAAGGCGACTGCCACCGCCCCCAGCGCCAGCAGCGAGACGTAAGGAAAGCGGTGCTTCGGATGGACCCTGCCGAAGATGCGGAAGTAGTTTCCGTCGAGCGCCGCGGCGTAGGGCACTCGCGAGTAGCCAAGCAGTAGCGAGAACACCGAGGCAAACGCCGTCCACACGATGAGGCCGGTAATGAGGTAGCCAGCCCACGGCCCATAAACGCGCTCCATCATCACACTGATGACGTAGAAGCGGGTGGGCGAGTGCGCGGTTGACATCAGCTCCTGCCATGGCACCACGCCAAGCACGCTGACGTTCATGGTGATGTAAAGGACGGCCACCACGCCGATGGAAATCATCACGGCGCGCGGAACATTTTTCTCCGGTTCCTTTACCTCTTCGCTGAGAAAACAGATGTTGTAGTAGCCCCAATAGTCATAGCTGGCCACGAGCATGGCGGCGCCGAGCCCGGTGAAGAACTCGGGGGTCAGCTCGAAGGCATGCGCGGGAAAGCTCAGAGCCAGGTGGCGGTCGAAATGGGTGAGCCCTGTAAAAATGATCCACGCGAGCGACCCGAAGACGCCGATTGCGAGCAGCCGCGAGAACCAGGCAATATCAGTGATCCGGCGATAGAGGAGAAACACGGCTAGGCAGACGCTCAGGATTGCAACAACCGTGCCGAGCGAAAAAAATGCGGTAGCTTGCAGGGTCCCGACAAACGGCAAATGCAGTTGCAGATTGTGCGCGGCAATCTGATGCGTGAGCGGCTTATAGAAGTAGCTGGCGTAACTGGAAAGTCCCAGGCAGCCTGAGGCGATGGAGAGCGGCGCACTGAAGGTGACTTGCCAGACAAAAAGGAAGCTGAGCAGGCGGCCCAGTTTGTGCGGTCCGTAGATCTCCTTCAGAAAGTTGTAGGATCCGCCCGCCTGGGGCATGGCTGCGCCCAGTTCCGAGATGACAAGTCCGTCGCAAACCGCGAAGAGCGCGCCGAAGATCCATCCCAGCATCGCCTGCGGCCCGCCCATGGCGCCGATGATGAGCGGAATGGTGACGAACGGCCCAACGCCGATCATATCGAGGATGTTGAGGAGCACGGCGCTGCCCAGGCCCATGCCCCGGATCAGCGGTCGGTTTGCTGGCGTTGCCATTGGCAGCGGTGCCATTTTACAAAGATTAGCATGCGTGATATCCCTCTACCTGTATTCCAGCGCGCATTCAACTCTGTTCAACTGTGACAGGAGCATTTTTCGATGAGTTTGCATTCCTCTTTGAATCGCGTGTTTGCGGCCGGTCTGTTGGCCTCGTTTCTGGCGTTGCCCGTCCATTCCAACGCGCAATCTACGGTCGGCCCGCCCTCGGCGTTTGCCGAAGCACTGCCGGTCGACCGCGGTTCAGCTTCGGTGTGGCAGAGCCTTCAGATGTTGCAGACCCGCGCCAGCATGATGATGGTTGTAGCTCATCCCGACGATGAGGACGGGGGAATGCTCACCTACGAAAGCCGGCGACAGGGAGTGGATACGACGCTGTTGACGCTGACCCGGGGAGAAGGCGGACAGAATGTGATGTCGTCCGATTTCTGGGACCGTCTTGGACTGGTGCGTACGCAGGAGCTGCTCGCCGCCGATAATGCGTACGGCGTGCATCAATACTGGACCCGCGTGGCCGACTTCGGATTTTCCAAGACGATGGAGGAGACGCTGAAGAAATGGGGACACGAACGCGTATTGTATGACTGCGTGCGCGCGGTTCGAATGGCACGCCCACTGGTGGTGACCTCGGTCTTCGCCGGTAACGTCTCGGACGGTCACGGGCACCACCAGGTCTCGGGATTGATGGCGCAGGAGGTCTATAACGCGGCCGGAGATCCCAAGGTATTTCCCGACCAAATCAAAGAGGGATTGTTGCCCTGGTCGCCGCTCAAGGTCTATGCGCGTGTGCCATTTGCGCGGGTCACGGAGAAGGGCATCTACGACTATGCCACCGGCCATTGGGAAGCTGTGCGGTTCCGTAACTACGCCACGGAATCCTGGATCGAGGGCATACCCTCGACGACGATTGAAGTTCCTGTGGGAGAGTACAGCCCTCTGCTAGCGCGGTCATACCTGGCGTTGGCTCGCGAGGGACTGGCACAGCAGAAATCACAGAATGGCGGCATTGGCGCGCCTCTGAAGCAGCCTGTTACTTCGCCCTATCATCTGTACGCGTCGCGGGTTTCTAAGAATGTCCCGGAGCATGAGTCGGATTTCTTTGAGGGCATCGACACGACCCTCGCCGGCATCGCGAGCTACGCTCCGTCGAGTGCGCAAAAGGTATGGCGTGACCGTCTGAACGAATTGAATGCGACGGTTCTGCAGGCGGTTTCGCAATTCGACGCCATCGATCCGGCGAAGAGCGCTCCTTCCCTGGCGAAAGGTTTGGCAGAGACAAATCAATTACTGGTGGAGGTTGCCGCAAGCAAACTGCCCGAGGACGCGAAGTACAACATGCGGCACGAGCTTGAAATCAAGCGGGCGCAGTTCAATGAAGCGCTGAGCCGAGCATTGGGCGTGAGTATTCTGGCAACTGTGTCAAACCAGAGCGCTGCGGCTTCTCCGGGGCCGGTCGCAAGTTCATCCAATCAAGCGGGCACATTTCAGACGGTGATCCCGGAACAGAGCTTCAGCCTGAGTGTGCAGGTTGCCAACCAAGGCAGCCAGCCAATCTCCATTGTGCAGACACAGGTAGTGTCGCACTCTGGCTCTGACTGGACGATCCTCCCGCAGGGCTCCATTGAGGGGGAGCTGAAGAGCGGCGATGCCAGAACCCTGACCGCAACAGCGACGGTTGCCGCGGATGCCGTCGCGACCCGGCCATACTTCAGCCGACCGAATCTGGAACAGTCCTACTACGACCTGATCGATCCGAACTTTCTGAATCTGTCGGCGATGCCTTACCCTCTGTCAGCTGAAGCGGTTTACCGATACGCCGGGGTTGAAGCCAGCGTTGCGGGCGTGGTGCAGACCATCCATCGCTTCACCGGCCCAGGCCCTTTGCCGGAGCCACTGCTGGTTGCGCCTGCGCTCTCGCTGACCGTATCTCCCGAGGCCGGTATTGTGCCCCTAAGCAACACAACCTTGCAGTTGCAGGTAACGGTGCACAGCAATGTGAAGGGTCCGGCACAGGGGACGGTGCGGCTCGCGTTGCCTCCCGGTTGGAGATCCCATCCTGAAGTTGCGCCATTTGCCGCCGCCATGGATGGCGACGAGCGTGTTGTGGACTTCCAGGTTACACCGGGCGCGGTGGAAGCGAAGCCATACGCGATTGCCGCCGTAGCTGAATACAACGGGCAACAGTACAGGCTGGGCTTCCGCAATGCAGGTTACGTCGGACTCCGGCCCTATCCGTATTACCGGAGCGCCACCTACCGTGCTCACGGCGTCGATGTGAAAGTCGCTCCCGGTCTGAAAGTCGCCTACGTTATGGGCACGGGAGACGACATTCCATCGTCCCTGGAGAATCTTGGAGTTCACGCGACACTGCTCTCGTCGCAAGAGATCGCGACGGCAGACCTGTCGGCCTACGATGCCGTAGTGCTCGGAATCCGCACCTACGCCGCACGGCCGGAGTTGAAAGCCTCGAACAGCCGCCTGCTTGAATATGTAAAGGGTGGCGGCGTGGTAATCGTCCAATACCAGACGGGCGAGTACGACCACAACTATGGGCCCTACCCGCTGACTCTTTCGTCAGACGCGGAGAAGGTGGTGGAAGAGGATGCGAAGGTGACGTTACTCGCACCGGACGATCCGCTGCTGAACTGGCCGAACAAGATTACGGAAGCCGATTTCAATGGCTGGGTGGAGGAGCGCGGACACGGTTTCATGCGCTCGTGGGACTCGCACTACATGGCCCCGACGGAGATGCATGACGCCGACCAGGCTCCGCAGAAGGGCGGACTGCTGTATGCACGCTACGGAAGCGGAGCGTATGTATACGTGGCGTATGCTCTTTACCGCCAGATGCCGGCAGGTGTTCCCGGCTCCTTCCGCATCGTCGCGAACCTGATCAGCTTGCGCAAGAACCCAAAGTTCCAGGGCGCCGCTGGCGAGGGGCGTTAAGTTGGCCCCGGCGTATTCTTGCCGGGGACTGCTTTCTTGCTTCTGAGGATGGGAACCACCTCTGATCTGCCTACATGCATCCAATGGACTTGGCCTTGGGTGATCGATGAAAGATCGGACTGTCTCGCACTATCGCATCTCCGAAAAGCTCGGGGGCGGTGGCATGGGCGTGGTTTTTAAGGCAGAGGACACGAACCTCGGGCGCCCCGTTGCATTGAAATTCCTTCCCGACGAACTGTCGCGGGACCGGCAGGCTCTGGCGCGCTTTCAGCGTGAAGCCCGTTCTGCGTCCGCCCTCAATCATCCGCACATCTGCACCATCTACGAAATTGGAGAGGACTCGGGCGAGAGCTTCATCGCCATGGAGTTCCTTGACGGCCAGACACTGAAGCACCGAATTGAGAACCGGCCCCTGAAGCTGAGTGAAATTCTGGACATGGGCATACAGATTGCCGATGCGCTGGACTCAGCCCATGCCAGCGGCATCGTCCATCGCGACATCAAGCCCGCCAACATCTTCGTTACCTCCCGCGGACAGGTGAAGGTGCTCGACTTCGGACTGGCAAAGCTGACGCACGGGAATGGAGCGGCGGATTCGTCATCGCCTGACCTCACGAAGCAGGATCTCACGACACCCGGCAGCGTTATGGGCACGGTGGCGTACATGGCTCCTGAGCAGGTGATGGGCGAGGAACTGGACGCACGCGCCGACCTGTTCTCCTTCGGCGTGGTGCTCTACCAGATGGCGACCGGGAAGCAGCCGTTCACTGGTAATACGTCGGGGGCCATCTGCAACGCTATCATTAACCAGGCGCCAATCTCACCGGTGGAATTGAATCCGGGGCTGCCGGCAGGCTTGGAGAACATCATCAGGAAGGCGCTCGATAAGGATCGCGACCTTCGCTATCAGACTGCATCCGAGATGCGCACCGACCTCAAGCGGCTGAAACGTGAGTGCGAGTCCGGCCGCTCCCCGGCGCGCACGGGCTCGCCGGAAGCGGTGGCCGCCATCAGCAGCGGAGAACTCGCGCCATCGAAGCCGAAAACCGCCTCGCGCATGGTCGGGCTGCTGGCTGGGCTTGGAGTGCTCTTCGGCCTGGGGATTGGACTTTACGCGGGCAGACTGTGGTTCACGAACCCACCGCCACCGGCGCCGTTGTATCGCCAGCTTACTTTTCGTCGCGGCAGCATCCGCTCGGCTCGCTTCGGCCCGGACGGCCAGACCATTCTTTACAGCGCGGCGTGGCAAGGGAATCCCACTGACGTTTACACCGCCCGCCCGGAAGCTCCCGAGTCGCGCTCCCTTGGCCTGGGACACACGCAGCTTGCCTCCGTTTCCTCCACCGGAGAGATGGCGGTGCTGCTGAATAGCCACGCCATCGGCACCTGGAGCAGCATCGGGACTCTCGCACGGGCGCCGCTGATTGGCGGAGCTCCGCGCGAAATCGTCGAGCAGGTGCAGTGGGCGGACTGGTCGCCTGATGGCGCTTCCGTCGCAATTGTCCGCGACGTCGATGGCCGCAACCGACTGGAGTTTCCCGTCGGCAAGGTGCTTTACGAAACTGGAGGCTGGATCGGCCATCCCCGCGTTTCACCGAAGGGAGACAAGGTGGCGTTCATCGACCACCCAATTCAGGGCGATGATGGCGGCTCCATCGCGCTTGTCGATCTCGCCGGCAACAAGAAGGTTCTCTCCCGCGACTGGTACACGGTGCAGGGACTAGCCTGGTCTGCCACCGGCAATGAGATATGGTTCACCGCCAGCAAGTCCGGTATTGACCGCAGCCTCTCGGCCGTCACTCTTGATGGGCGTGAGCGGCTTGTGACCCGCATGCCCGGCACCCTCATGCTGCTGGACATCTGGAAGGACGGCCGCATCCTGCTCACTCGCGCCAGTTGGCGGCGCGAATTGATCGGCGTCATGAGCACCGAAGCTCACGAGAGAGACCTCTCCTGGTTTGACTATTCCTATCCGGCCGATCTCTCGTCTGACGGAAAATTGCTCCTCTTCGACGAAGAAGGCAGCGGCGGCGGTCTCTCGTACTCCAAGTCGGCAGGCCTTACGTACGCCGTCTACATCCGTAATACCGACGGCTCGCCGGCCGTGTTGCTGGGCGAAGGTTCGGCGCTAGCATTGTCGCCCGACGGTCGATGGGTGATTGCCCAGCCACAGGGTTCCCCTGCGCAGCTCCGCCTGCTTCCAACCAAGTCAGGGGAAGCGCGAATGCTGACCAATGACAACATCAATCACGCCTGGGCCCACTGGTTTCCGGACGGTAAGAGGGTGGTGTTCTCAGGAGATGAGCCAGGCCACGGCGTGCGTCTTTATGTGCTCGATATTGAAACCGGAAAGTCGCGGCCCATCTCGCCGGAGGGCGTGTTAGCCACCGCGTTCTTTGTCTCGCCCGACTCCCAGTTTGTCGCCGGAATCGGACCCGACCAGAAGGCGTATCTCTATCCCGTGGGGGAAGGGAAGCCGCGGCCAGTGCTCGGCATGGAAGCGGGCGAACAACCCATCACCTGGAACACCGACGGCAGCGCGCTTTACGTGTACCAGCCCGGCGAGGTTCCTGCCCGCGTCTACCACCTAGATATCAACACCGGCAAGCGAACTCTCTGGCGCCAGCTTGTGCCTTCCGATCCTGCCGGAGTTGAAACCATTGGCCCCATCCTTCTCTCTCCCGACGCCAAGACCTGTGTCTACGGATATCACCGGACACTCTCCGATCTGTATCTTGTGGAAGGGTTGAAATAGAGAGTGAGTGGGGCCGCCCACTCAGGAAGCTGCGAAAGTAACTCCAATCGTGGCGTATGATCTCAAGTTGGCTGAGCAGAAGCAGAGAAGTGTGCCTTGAGATTCACTGGAGTGGAGTGCAATGTCGGATGTGCGGAGCCGGTCCTCGGTTCGCCTGGTCGGCGGAGTTGTGCTCGCCCAGACTTGCGGCATGTTGGGTTCGGCGACGTTCGCTTCCACGCTCACTGAACTGGCACGCCTCTGGCATCTCGACTCCACCCACGCGGGCTGGATCAGCAGCTCATATTTTCTAGGCTACACGATAGCGGTGCCGCTGTTGGTGGCACTCACCGACCGGTTCGATCCGCGCAAAATCTATCTCGCCGGATGCATTGCAGGCGCCTGCGCGGGAGTCGGGTTCTCGCGCTTTGCCAATGGAATCTGGAGCGCATCGCTGTTCCAGGCGCTGGCCGGCATGGGTGTGGGGGCCACCTATATGCCCGGGCTGCGAATTCTGACGACACGGCTCGGCGAGCGGGCGCGCGTCCGCTCGGTGCCTTACTACACAACGACTTTTGCCGTGGGCACAAGCCTTTCCTACATGCTGAGCGGCTGGGTGTCGGCGCGTTACGGGTGGCGCGCAGCGTTTGCTGCCGCCGGAACTGGGCCGCTGATCGCCGCGACGCTGGTGACCCTGGCCACGTGGGGCACGCCGTCGGTAGTTCAGGCACTTCACTCCGAGCGCCACCCACTCGACTTTCGTCCAGTGTTTCGGAACCGGCAAGCCATGGCCTACGTTCTCGCCTATGGTGGCCACTGCTGGGAGATGTTTGCCTTTCGCGCGTGGCTGCCTGCCTTCCTGCTCTTTGCCTGGCATCTACACGGACGCGCGAACGCTGGACTATCCGTCTCCAGATGGTCGATGCTAATTATTCTCATCGGTGTTCCGGCGAGCATCCTCGGAGCGGAGTCCGTAGAGGCTGGCACACGGAATCGCAATGTTCGGCGCTTCGAGATCGCGAGTCTCGCGCTCTGCCTCCTTGCCGTCGCCTGCCTCGGCTTGCCGCTCTGGCTTACGGTTGCCTGCCTGTTTGCATACAACGTTGCGATTGCCGCCGACTCGGGAGCGCTTACCGCTGGAGCGGTAGTTAGCTCGCGTCCCGAGGAGCAGGGTGCGACGCTTGCGGTTTATGCACTGGTGGGATTTCTTGGCGCCGGCATTGGTCCGCTTATGGCAGGACTTGCCCTCGACCTGAGCGGCGGCTTCCAGAGTATGCACTCCTGGTACTTCGGCTTCGCTGCCATGGGCCTCGGTTCGGCGTTGGCGGCAATCGCAATCACGCTCACCTGGAAGCCCGCAGAGAACACTTAGTCGGGGAAGAACAATAGACGAGACATCATGACGGGCCACCAGCAGAAAATGTTAGCTGCTGCGCCCCGAAGTCATTGACCAGCCCAAATTGCTCGATTACTCTCAGGTCATTCCAAACCAGATTGGACGGTTAAGCAGATCATGCAGACTCGTTTCACGTTGCCGCAATCCTCGATTCCAACCCACTGGTACAACCTGCTCGCGGATTTTCCCGAGCCTGTGCCTGTGCCGCTGCATCCCGGGACTCGTCAGCCCATCACTCCGGCTGATATGTACGCCATCTTTCCTGAGAGCATCGTCGCCCATGAGATGAGTTCCGAGCGCTGGATCGGAATTCCAGAAGAAGTGCGTGACGTGTACGCTCTGTGGCGGCCTACGCCATTGCTCCGCGCGGTTCGTCTGGAGAAGGCGTTGAATACTCCGGCGCACATTTACTACAAGTATGAAGGCTCCAGCCCGGTCGGCAGCCACAAGCCGAACACGGCGATTCCGCAGGCGTATTACAACAAACTTGCGGGAACGCGCTGCCTGGCGACTGAAACCGGAGCCGGCCAATGGGGCACATCGCTGGCGCTGGCCTGCCAACTCTTCGGACTTGAGTGCACGGTCTGGATGGTCCGCGTGAGCTATGACCAGAAGCCATATCGCCGCCTGCTGATGCAGACCTATGGCGCTACGGTGTATCCAAGCCCGAGCGACCAGACGGAGTTCGGGCGCAAGCGCCTTGCCGACGACCCAAATTGCCCCGGCAGCCTTGGCATTGCCATCAGCGAGGCGATTGAGAACACGGTAACGCATCCTGGCACCAAGTACTCGCTCGGCAGCGTGCTCAACCACGTTTGCCTGCACCAGACGGTGATCGGCGAGGAAGCGATTCAGCAGATGGAGCAGGCAGGCGAGGAGCCGGATGTCGTGATTGGTTGCGCAGGCGGAGGCAGCAACTTTGCCGGGATTGCTTTCCCGTTCATTCGGAAGAAAATCACCGAGGGCAAGTCTTATCGCATTCTCGCCGTCGAACCCGCCTCGTGCCCGTCGCTCACCAAGGGTGAACTGCGTTACGATTTCGGCGACACTGCGGGCATGACTCCGCTGATGGCCATGTACACCCTGGGTCACGACTTTATGCCGCCATCCATTCATGCCGGTGGTCTGCGCTATCACGGCATGTCGCCTGCCGTGAGCCACGCCTACAAGCTCGGACTCATCGAGGCCGCTGCCTACCCCCAGACATCTGTTTTTGAGGCCGCCGTGCTGTTTGCCCGTAGCGAAGGATTGGTGCCCGCGCCGGAGTCATCGCACGCCATTCGCGCCGTGGTCGATGAGGCCATCAAGGCCCGCGAAGAAGGCACCATGAAGGTCATCCTGTTTAATCTGAGCGGGCACGGCCTGCTCGACCTGAGCGCGTACAACGCGTATCTCTCAGGCCAACTGCAGGACGTATAGGTGTTCTATGGCGCGTGGAGGATGTCTTTCGGGATATCCTCCACATGCCATCAACGCCCTTCTGCAACCTGCAAATCCAATCCGACTCTTTCCCCGTTGATAAGTACGATGCCGGCATTCAAGAGTTGTTGTCCCGTGCAATCGTACTGCACAAAACAGCGCATGGCAGACAGGGGCAGCACAAACTCCACAGCCTCTACGTTCGCTCCCGCTTTGTCATCGGAACTCTTGATGGTCGTGCTGAAATCAATGCCGTCAAAGCCAGAGGAGTCCTTGAAGTAGGCGAGAATGGGACGGACGAGATGTGAGATGTGGCGATCAAAGGCCAGCGCCGCTTGCCGGTACTGCGAACCCTGGGAGGTACCGTCGAGGGTTGAGGTCATCGATAGCTGAAGGTAGGCGCCATTCTTGAACTCGATGAAGGCGGGAGGAGCGTACTGCACGAAATGTGCGGAGGAGTCTTGCTCACGCGTCATGCGGACGATGGAGTCGCGGTATTGTTCCTGGAGCGTCTGCAAGACTTGCGGGGTAGCGTCATGCAGCGGCTCGGATTTCGGCTCAGGAGCGGCAGCAATCGGCACAAGCGTGGGAAGCTTTGCGCCGGGCAACGTCAACTGGCCGGAGCTGGAGTGAACGGAGACAATCTCTGCCTCCTTTTTCTCTGTGGGTGACGGGCTCGGGCGCTCGTCCGCTACAACCGGCCGCTCCCCCGCAAGCCAGAGCAAGGTTGGCTGCCCGCTGAGAAACACCTCGGCGTCCAGCATTAGACTCTGCTGATCGGCGAGGTTGGCGGAATGCACCACGCGCGACGCCACTTCGCGAGGAATTACCACCACTACATTTTCAGGAAACTCACCATTGATGCCGCCCATCACCGTTTTGAGTACGTGGTGGGAAATTTCAACGGCAAAGAACTCGACATCAGTGTCGGACTCCAGCTTTGGAACCGCGGCTTGCAGGATGGGAAGAATCACATCCACGAACGTCTGACGAAGACGATGATCAGCGTCAAGCCGCGTGGCGGAATACGCAGCGTAGTAGTTGCCGGTGACCTCCAAGGTCGTGTGGCCGTTATACCGTTCAAAGCGGATCGAACGTTGTGACTCCTGCTTTTGCTGCACTTCCTCGATGTCCAGTTTGCGGCTGAAGTAGAAGGGGTAGGGAAACTTGTGCTGGTTCAGTTCACCGGCCACAGCCTTGAGGTCGCCGTAGTGTTTCTGCTGCAGCTTGCGCATGGCTGGGTCGGCGATCTCGTTTGGGGAGAGCGCCTGTGCCGCCAGCAGTGAAGACCACAACGTTACAAGAACCAAGCCGAATTTACTTGTTCGCATAGGTAGCACCCGGAGCATGGTATGGAGGATCAGCGACGGCACGAATGTAGCTTACCAGCGCCTGAATGTCCGACTTGCTCAGGGTATATCCAAATGGAGGCATGGAGGGCGACTTATTGAGCGCCCCTCCGCCGTGGCTGATGATGGAGACCAGGTCAGCGTCGCTCATCTTATTCAGCGTGTCTCCCTCTGAGAATGGATGAGGCTTGGGGTCGAGGTTATCCATATTCGAGACGCGCTCGGTGGTTGACTCGGGATCGTGGCAGCGATTGCAGAACTGCTGATTCAGTTGGCGGCCCAAAAGCTGTTCATAGCCAAGCGCCATCTCATCGAGCTTGATCTCGACCGTTTTGCCGTCGCTGCTTTGCGTGCTGGCAGCCACCTCGAAGTGGCCGGCCTGGCCGGGAGCGCTCACGAGCGCTGTGAATTGGCCGCTATCGTCGGTCAATGCCGCGCCGGGCTCAAAGGCCGTTCCATTGGTTCCGGAGAGTTTCACAAGCGCGCCCTTCACGGCTGCACCCTGCGCGTCGTTCACCTGCAGAACCACGGGCTGATCGAGCGCGGCGCCAATGCGCTGCACTTGCTTGCTGCCGCTCACTTCCACGAGCGCAGCTCCCCGGGCAGTTGCGGTGGGCAGAGCCGGAGCCTGGTCATGCCTGGTGCATGCGGTCATGGCCACCGCGAGGAGAAAGAGCATGACAGTCTTCTTCATGGCTATTTCGCCTCCGTCTTCGCGCGTGTCTTCAAGGACATCATGTACGCGGTCAGCGCCCGTGCGTCCTCATCCGTCATGTTCTGGTTGGGCTCCTGCGAACCGGGCCGCAGCGACTGCGGGTCTTTGAACCAATGGAATACCCATGCTGGAGTCAAACGCAATCCCACCTGCGAAAGCACGGGGCCGATATAGCCCTTGTCCTGCTTGGGGTCGATGATGTGGCAAGACTGGCATTGATATTTCGAGTAGAAAAGCTGGCGCCCCTGCTCCACCAGTTGCGGCGTCAAGCTTCCTGCCGGAATCGAGTCCGCGTCGATGGCTGGCGACTGGTACACGGTTTGCATGTAGTCCGTCAGCGTGTTGATCTCCGCGTCGCTCAGGTTGAACTTCGGCATGCGACGGATCAGCGCGGGCCGCAAGGTGTTGGGATTCTTCAGGAAGTCCACGAGCCAGGGGCGTTGAACGCTGCTGCCCTCCCAACTTAGGTCGGCCGCCATGTCGCCGCCGCGTCCGTTGATGCGATGGCAACTGAGACAGCGCAAGTCGGAGATTAAGCGCCCGGCCTTGCCCGCCGGCTCGTACCTGGAGTCATGAGTCGAGGCGATGCGCAGCCTGGAAGGAAGCGAGTTGGCGCGGTCAGTGAGAGATAGCAGGGCAGTCGAGAGCGCATCCAGCTCCGCCGGAGCCAGTGTGTACTTCGGCATTTTCAGGTTCGGCCCAAAAGACCGAGGATCGTGGATCTTTGACGAAATGTAGTCCGGAAGCGACGGCTTGACGCCCTTGGGAAAGGTCAGTTGGGCGAAGGGCTTGCTGCCCTCGCGGCTCAGGTCAGGGGCGAAATTTTCAGGCTTCTTCACGCCCTCAATCTTGTGGCACGCGGCGCATCCATTTTCCACCACCAGTGCGCGCCCGTGGTCAATCTGCTGCTGCGTGGCGGCTTCGAGCTTGACGTTTGCCAGCAGGTCGCTATCCGTCTTGGAAAGAAGGTAGTTGGTTAGCAATCCGACTTGTTTATCGTTGAAGCGGTAGTGCGGCATCGTGGTATCCGCGTCGTAGCCATTGGGATCACGTATCCACTCTTGCAGCCATTCGGGCCTGACCTTGCTGCCGATGCGAGTAATTTCCGGTCCGAGATCGCCGCCAACAAGGTTTCCACCTGCGTTCTGGGCAGCGTGGCAGGAGGCGCAGAAAGACTGACCGTACAGGCTAGTGCCTTCCGGCAGGGAGGTGGCGTCGGGCGTGAACGGCTTCGCTTTCATTGCCGCGATCTTGGGCCCATAGCCGCTGGGAGTGCTCTGGGCGATGAGAAACGCAGAGATATCGCGCGCATTATCATCACTGAAAGCGAAGTTCGGCATGGAAGCGGTTGCGGCATATGCCTGCGGATTCCTAACGAACGCAAAAATCCACTCCCGCGTGGTCTTTTCTGCAATGTGATTGAGTGGCGGTGGATTGTCCGTTGGCTGCACTGCGGTGCCGTCCGCAAGCTTGATGGTGTGGCAGTGTGCGCATCCCTTCCGTTCCAGAAGTTGTCTGCCCTGGTTGAGGACGGGTGTTCCGCGCAGCGCCGTCAAGTGACATTGTCCGCAGGAGGCTTCCATGTATTTGGCCGGAAGCAGCGGCTCCTCCCACGCCTCGGTGGCGTGGTGGGCTTCCTGCGAGGAAGTCGCCGGCCCCTGTCCGCGATGGCAGATTACGCATCCGAACTCGGTCAACGAGTGCGGCATTGCAGGATGCTTGCGGAAGGGCTGTTCGCTGACATCGGCGAGGTTCGCTTCCTTGAGCGCCACGTGGCAGGTGGTGCAGCGATCGACAACCTGCAGGTCGGGAATCCATATCTGCTGAATGCCTCCGGAGAAGCGGCGTTCAAGCTGCGCCGCATCCGGCCGCCCATGCACCAGCCGCAAGTATTGCCGCTGGTACTGGCGCCAGTCGCGGAAGAGATCGCGGGCGGGAGCAATCGCTGCGACAACTGCCAGCAGCACACTTGCGGCGGCAAAGCGGCGAGAGACACCTCCAAATGGATTCCGTAGGCTCAATAGCCCCTCCAGGGCCAAACCCAGGCCCAGCCAGGGCCGCGGAATAACGTACCGACGGCGGTAAGAGAGACCAGCTCCATCAGGAACCAGGTCATGATCCAGAACGAAAGAGGCTTGGACGCCAGCCAATGCCGGAAACCAGCAGGCGCGTCAGGCGCGGCGCCAGCGGCTGCAAACAATAGCGTCGCAACCACCAGAGTGGCCGGTAGCGCGACGTAAACGTCGAAGAAGAGCAGGAAGGCGGTCACGACGACAACGACCGCCGCACATATCCTGACGTGTCGGCTTCTCGTCTTCAGGTTTAGGAAAATTCCCTCGCCCTGAATATTCACGTTGAAGTACGGAATCACAACCAAAGCAGTCAGCACCAGGCCGGGAACGAGCACACCTGCGAAGATCGGCGGAAAATAGTGCAGCATCTCCTGCAGCCCGCTGAAATACCATGGCGCTTTTGCCGGATTTGGGGTGTGCAACGGGTCCGCGAGCTGCGCGAGGGGAGCATTCCAGAGCAACCCCATGGTGATCAGAACTGCAGCGAGCGTCTCGATGGCGATGATCTCGCGAAACAGAAGCTCGCCATAGGAGAGGGTTGGCTCCTCCACCACGGCCTCGGAAACTCCATTCGATAGCGCGTGACCAGAGGCATCCGGAGCTGGCTCAGGCTTCTCGCCGTGCGCGTACATACCGCCATCCTGATGCAGTCGCCAGAGATGAATCGAAATCAACAGAATCACCAGCAGCGGAAGAATCATGGTATGCAGAACGTAGAAGCGCAGCAGCACGTTGGCGTTAACAGAAAGGCCACCGAGCAGATGGAAGCGCAAGCTGGTGCCGATCACGGGCAGCGAAGACATGATGCTGGCACCGACCGTGGTTCCCCAGTAGGATAACTGGTCCCACGGCAGCAGATAGCCCGTGTAGCTGAGCAGAAGCGTGAGCAGAAGTAAAACCACCCCGACACACCAGTTCAACTCGCGTGGCGGCCGGTAAGCGCCGCGATAGAACACCTTCGCCATGTGACAGAAAACCAGGAACACCATGGCGTGGGCCGACCATCGATGCAGGTTCCGCAACAGATTTCCCGAGGAAACCACAAACTGCAGATCCTTCATATCCGCATAGCCCTGCGGAATCGACGGGTGGTAATAGAGCATGAGCAGAACGCCGGTCGCCAGCTGGATGGTAAAAGTCCCGAGAGTCATGGGGCCGAGATACCACGTCTGGCGAAAGCCCAGCCGGGACATACGCACCCTGGCGGACAGCATCTCCGCGAACTCGTCGCGCCAGCGGGCCAGAGCGATCAGCGGACTTCGGATGGCACCGCTGCTCTGCGTTTCCGAGTTTGTTTTCGACGTTTCTTGCATAGTTTTTATGCCAGGAGATACGCGGTTTGTGGAACGACTGTCGTGGAACGGTCAACCATCAGGGCGCCATCATCCCCGAGCCACATTTTGAGCCATGGCAACGGACGCGGCGCCGGGCCGGCAATTACTTTTCCGTCGCGCCGGAACTCGCTGCCATGGCATGGACAGGCGATGTTGCCGGACTCCGGTTTGTAGACCGTCAGACAACCCAGATGGGTGCAGACCGCGGAAAGCGCATAGAAACCCTGCGGGGAGCGGACCACGAAGATCCCATTTTCAATGTCCAGCGTGACTGAGTCGGGGGGATAGCGGTCCGGCTTTCCGGCGCTAACGGTTGGGGATGGTTCATACAGAACATTGGGCGCCAGGTATTGGAAGGCGAACACGCCGCCTCCGCCAGCCACGACCGCAATCGAGGTCAATCCCACCTTGATGAAGAATTGCCGGCGACTGATTTCGTTTTCGTCCGGTTGCCCCAATGTCTTGTCTTCTTCAGCCATTGCCTATCCTCGCCTGAAAACGGGACACTGCGTTTTCTGCCGCTGAGGACGGGGCGTTAACGCTCTTGGAAAACGCCCCTCTCTTCAGTTTGTTTACGTTATTTCGTTAGCGTGAAATCGACGGTGGCCTCACCCTTGACGGTTGCGGGCTTGGACTGTTGCTTAGAACCTTCATGCCAGGCCGTAACGCTGTAGCTTCCATCGGGTACGCCGGAAATCTTGTAGTTGCCGGAGGAATCGCTTTCGGCAAAATACGGGGTCGGGGAGATCACAACATAAGCGGCCATCTCCGGGTGAACATTGCACAGCAAAGGCGCAACTCCCGGATTGTCAAACTTAAAGGCTTTCCTTTCGCCTTTGGGCCAGGTTCCCAAGTTGTGGCCGAGCTTCTTGTTGCCTGAGATCGAGATCCAGAATACGTTGTGCGCAACCGTGTCACTATTCAGGAACTCAACGGTTGTCCCCTGCTGAATGGGGATGATGTGCGGGATAAACATCAGTCCCTTCTGGTCCACCACCACGTGCTTTTCGGGCGCCGGAAATGTCTTGCCCGGCGCTGCTTCCACCCATACAACGGAAACCCCGCTTGCGCCACCGACTTTTCCCTTTATGTCGCCTGCGTACATTGCAAGCGAAACGGTCATACACAACGCGGTTAACAACAACGCATTACGCTTCATCAACTTTCTTCCTCCGCAATTGGAAAAGGGTGAGTGCTGCTCACCCCGTGGTTGCCAGAGCTAGTACACGAACTCCAAGCCTGCAACGGCTATGTTGGTCCTGAAAGGCACGGATTGCCCCGTGGTTGAAAGGTATACGTACTGCGGTTGGATCTGGTACTCCACGGACGCCTTGATGTTGGCGTGGATCAGGAACTGGACTCCCGGCGTGAATCGGTTGCGCGTGGAATTGTACGGGCCGCCATTAATCCGGTCAGCAGGCGAGTTGACCGAGTCCCAGCGCATGATGGTCATCAGCCAGGGATAGGGCATGTAATCGGCCTGAATGAAGCCGCCGCCGATAGTGGCCGGAATGCCGCGGCTGAAACCGGTCAAGAGTCCCGTCTCGTCAAAAACCGGCAGAACATCGTGGTCGTGGCCGTACATATAGAGTCCGTACAGGTTGAATTGACGATAGTGGAAATCGAAGTCTCCACCAACGCGATAAAAAGGCTCACGGGCAGTGCCCACCACTGCGGCTCCGGAAGTTCCCAGAATGCGCTGCACCGAGCGGCCATAGAAGTAGAAGGTTCCCAGCCGGATTGAAGTGTGGTCGCGCGGTCCCATCGCACCGGCCGCCTGAACGTCATTGCGACTGGCTTTATCACGCTCCAGGTTGAAGCGGTAGGCAAACCTTCCATACAGATCTTTGAAGTTAGAGTCGGAGGCAAAAGCAACACCGTTGGCTGGAGCCACATTGGGAGCGCTTGCAGAGCTCCCGGATGTATTTTGGTTCACAACCGCGAGTGAGTAGTGATAGCCGCCATAGTTGTGACCGCCACTCACCTCTATGCCATCTGCCGCGTCGCCGAGCGCTAGGTTGTTATTGACGAACTGCTGAGGAGTGCCGATGTTCGGCTGCCCGTAAATGTCATAGCCGCTGAGGTTATAGCTGCGGGCTCCCGTGAACGGCAGGTCGAGTTCAAACTGGCCGACCTTCAGGCTGAAGGAATCCTTCGGCATTCTTGCAAAACGCCCAATGTCGACGAACTTGAGGTATCCATCGCCAAGCGATCCGTTTGCGTTCGCACCGGCGACGCTGATGTCGTCATCCACCCAGAACGCGATGTCGCTGCCGAAATTACCAGCAGTGAAAATGCTGAAGTACCCCGGCTGGAAATCGGTCCTCGGAATTGTGCCTCCGAGGGGCGTTGCCAGGTTGCCGCGATTCTTTCCCACCACCTGAAAGAATGTGTTGTAGCGCAGTCCGATTGGCGGGAGACCGGGAATTGAACCAGGCCACACGGTCTTTGGCCAGAGTTCCTTTTGTGCAGGAGCGCCGAGCATGGTTGGCTGAACCTTCAGGAAGGTCTCGTCATCCTTTGGAAACTTGAAGCCCGCATCCTTGAACGCCTTCCCAAAATCATTCAGCTTCGGGAAGTCGCTATGACAAGTGGTACAGGAGGTTCCGTATTGGCGGGAGAAGGCGGGGATAGCGTCAACCTTCTGCGGGAGCAGCAGGACCAGGAAGGCGGTAAGCGAAACTCCGGCAACAGCGGTAACGATTCCTGAACGGATTCCTGAGTTCATAGATACCTCCTCTGCGTACAGCGCGTCCTTTTGGGACGAATAAAGCTGTATTTCAATTCACAATCCCAGACTTCTCCAGGGGACTCATGCATCGCGAAAAATCGTGCAGGAGACTTCAATGAATCATTCCAGCCGCGGTCACCGTCCCGGAGCCCGTGCAAGATCTCCAACGAAACGAGTACAACTGGCATTGCATCAAGCAGTTCTTGATTACTTGGTGGAACTGCAGCGGACTCACCCCACGTGAGCCGGCAGCGGCGAAACATCTTTACTGGTCTGTAACGATCTCAGTTACAAATAGGGAAATCACTCTAGCACAAAACGGATGAAAGATTGCAACTGCGGTCTACATTAGCCGAATTAACCGGAAATCACCCAGCCCGTTACGGAACTTACGTTCCCCCGCCACGCGTCAATTTTATGACGCTCTCAACTCATTGGGTGTTCCCCAACGTGAATTGGATTGCTCTGCGCAGAGATTTTTTCCGGGACTGCATCATGTTGCGCTCGACCCAGCTTCCAATTTCAACGCGCTGCGCGGGCAGTCGAATTCCTTCCTCAAGAACTGGCTGGCGCGAGAGAAGATACAGGGTTAAGATCCCCCCTAATCGAGCACGATGGGCTCCATCTGTCCCGTCGATGTTCTTCGCAGCCTGAATAGAATGAAACTTTGCATCGAACTCTTCTGCGAAATGGAGCTCAAACGTGAAGCGGCTGTCCTTCCGAGCGCGAGTTCAAAGTCAGGAGACCGTCGCTCGCGGTGTTATTCTCGTCTGGTGAGCGGCCGCGATAGACGCTTGCTTGCCCACGTTTGAGACGCCCCCAAAATATGGAAATCGCTGAACCCGAAGCAGCCGTAGCCATCGTACGCGCGATCCTTCCGAAGGAATCTGTTCTGCTCATCCGGCGCTCAGAGCGGCCGGACGATTCGTGGTCAGGACACTGGTCCTTCCCGGGAGGCCGGCGCGACCCCGGCGACTCCGACCTGCTGCATACTGCTCTCCGCGAACTTGAAGAAGAGTGTGGAGTCAGCCTCGGTCGTGAGCAATGTGAAGCAGAGTTGCCGCCCGTGCTGGCGAGGCGAAGAGCGAAGCCGTTCGTTCTGGTGGCGCCTTTTGTCTTCGGAATTGATGGCGAATTGCCAACAGTTGTGGATCATCGGGAGGCGGTCGAAGCCCTGTGGATGCCGCTAAGTACCTGGCGCGATCCCGCCAGTCACACTCTCAGGGCGGTGCCCGGTTTGCCGGAAGACTGGCTGTTTCCTGCGATTGACTTGAATGGTCTGCCACTGTGGGGATTTACCTACAGACTGGCTGCGGATTGGCTCGGGCTAACTTGTGGAACTGGCCCCATGGAGCAGCCCGGCTTTGCGCTGGCTTGCCGGGTTCTGGACTTCCTGCGATCCGTGGGATTGAAGCTGACGCATGGATGGGAGGATTGCATCGTGCCGACCGAGCCGGAAGTGATCAAGGTGGCCAGGGTGGAGGGCGCCATTCCTGTCGCCGAGGTTGCATCCCGCTTTACGGCCTCAAAGACGCACTTTCCATCGGTGAATCTCATGGAGATTCAACCGGACAAGATTCGATTGGTGGGGCTTGCATTTGAAGAGTACCTGATCTCATCCACCGGTTAGCTTGAGCAAGAGCGTCTCCATCGAGTTTGGAACTGACCTCTGCTGATTCCCTTTGGTTGGGAAACTCGTGGGAAGGCTATGCCCCACTTGCGCGGTCGCTCGCTCCCGAGAGAGCGGCATCGATAATCTGTACGATATGGAACATCGGGAGCGGATGTCCTGCTCGCTTGAGTCCACTCGCGATGTGCAGAAGACATCCAGAATTTGCCGAGACCAGTGCCTGCGCCCCGGAGTGGATGACGTTCTGAGCTTTACGATCGGCGAGCTGTCGAGCTGTCTCAGGTTCAAGAAGGTTGAAGACGCCAGCAGAACCGCAACAGGTTGCAGCCTCTGCAAGCTCAATCAACTCAAGTCCGGGGATTGCTGTCAACAAGTGGCGCGGCTGCATGCGGATGCCTTGCGCGTGTTGCAAGTGGCACGCGTCGTGATAGGCGACCCTCATCATAAGGGGATTCAACGGCCGCTCGATTCCGAGTTCCACAATCAGTTCGCTGATGTCCCTGCACTTTGCGGCAAGAGCCTTTGCGCGCTCTGCGAACTTCGGATCGTCCCGAAGCTGGTAGCCGTACTCCTTCATGATCGAGCCGCATCCGGCGGAGTTGATAGCGATCACGTCCACTTCAGCCCGCTCAAACACCTCAATCAGGTGTCGGGCAGCATCCAGAGCTTCGGACTCCCGCCCTGCATGCGCCATCAGCGCTCCGCAACACTGCTGCTCCGGCGGCACAATGACCTCGCAGCCCAGAGCCGCCAGAACACGAACCGTCGCTGCATTCACATCGCCGAAGAAAACGCGCTGCACGCATCCCAGCAACACGCCAACACGCATGCGCGCTTTGCTGCTCGGCGCGGTGCTGCTCGGCATGGGCGCAAGTACCGCGCGAAGATGCACCTCGGGCAAAAGCATTTCCATGGAACGCAGTCGTTCGGGGAGCAGGCGCAACACTCCGCTCTTGCGAAGCAGCCAGCGCAACCCGGATCTCTGATAGAACCAGAGCGGAAGTATCAACCAGCGCAGGCGCGCCGGATGTGGAAACACAGCAAAGACCAGCTTGCGAAAGAGCCTGTCGAGAAAGGGGCGCTCGTAGTTGCGTTCAATCTGCGCCCGCGTTGCCTCAATCAGCTTTCCGTACTGCACTCCCGAGGGGCATGCGGTCACGCAGGCCACGCACCCCAGGCATTGGTCAAAATGTTTGACGAACCCGGCGTCCATTGAGGCCACTCCGCCTTCTGCGGCTATCTTCATCAGGTAAATGCGGCCTCGGGGTGAATCCATCTCCTCGTGCCAGAGCATGTACGTCGGACAAGCAGGGAGACAAAAACCGCAATGCACACATTGATCGATCAATTGCATCGACGGTGGACAATGAGAGTCATACAAGCTCAATGTGCTCTGTCTGATGAGTGATTCAGCGGGGATCACCTGCATCAGATGCCTCCCACGAATCGCCCGCGGTTCAGGATTCCGTGCGGATCGAACTGTTCTTTGATCCTCTTCATTAGCGGCAGTGCGCTACCAGCTTCTCCCCAAACATCCAGTTCCTGCCTCATCACTCCAGGGGCCTCCAGCAGTACTACTGTTCCGTCCGCGGGCGCCATAAATGACCGCAGCGAAGAAATGAAGCCGGGGACTTGAGTACCTGCGTCCACGCGCAGCCAACAGAGCCCCGTTGACTGCGTCACAAATGACCATTCCGCATCCACGCTCAGCGCCTCTCTTACGAACTCGGCAGTGGAAGCGAGCTGGTTGGGCAACATACTCAACTTGCAAATCGTTGGTGAGCCCGCGGTCTCAAAGAGTCGTTCGCGCGCCTGCCATGGGTCACCCGCGGGCTCCAGCGGTTTCGCCTCTCCAGCGAGCCGGCGGACGATCTCCGCCTGTGCAACGACTCCAGCAGCAATTCCTTCCAGCCTCACGTCGGCCTCAACCACTCCGGATGCTTCGGTCCTCATCTGTAATCCGGTGGGCACAACAATGGAATCAGTTATGGAGAGCATGAACTGGTTGGCTGACTCGCGATTCGTGAATGAAAATGAGAGCGACTGCGAAGTCTCCGGAAGGGGATGCAGGCGAAAGACGGCCCGGGTGATGATGCCCAGAGTGCCGAGTGCGCCGCACATCAGCTTGGGCAGGTCGTAGCCGGCTACGTTTTTCACCACCTTGCCCCCACTCTTCGCAATGGTTCCATCAGGGAGGGCCACGGTGATGCCGATAATGAGGTCGCGTACCCCGCCGTAGCGCAATCGCAACGCGCCGCTATCATTGGTTGCGATCACGCCGCCAACCGTCGAATTGCCCGGCCAGAGAGGATCAAGCGCAAGCCTCTGCCCATGCGGAGCAAGCGCCCTTTGAACCTGCTCGATTGTTGCTCCGGCTTCAACTGTGATTGTCATGTCCCCCGGCGCGTGTTCGATGATCTGGTTCAGCTTCGCCGTCGATACCACCAGGTCGACAGCTTGCGGCGCCGTGCCCCAACTCAGCTTGGTGCTACCACCGCGCGGCGCGACCTGCATTCCTGCCTCGGCAGCGAATTTCAGCGCCTGCGCCAATTCCGCTTCACCTGCGGGTTCCGCATACAATTCCGGCACAACGCAGCAGACTGCGTCCGTCAGACACCCCTGGCGGAGCACGCCTTCCACGACAATAGCGCGCAGAGCCTGCGCCGATTTAGCACTCTTTAGCTCCGCCATGGTCTAGAAGAACTGCGCCTTTCCAGAGATTTCCAGCGGGTGAGGGACGTACGGTCCCTGCCTTTCGGCACACAATGGAGTGCGCGGAAAAATCTTGCCGGGATTCGACAAATGATCGGGATCGAACGCGCAACGTACGAGCTGCATAGTTTGTAAATCAGGCTCGGCAAACATTTCAGACATGAACATCTTCTTCTCTTGTCCTACCCCGTGCTCTCCCGTGATGGAGCCTCCAACCCGTACGCAAAGTCTCAATATCTCACCGGAGAGTTGCTCCGCATCATGCTCTTGCCCCTCGATCCGCCGGTCGTACAAAACCAGTGGGTGAAGATTGCCATCTCCGGCGTGGAAGACGTTTGCGACGCGCAGTCCGGCTACCGCGCTGAGACGTGCAATCTCATCCATCACCTGGGGCAGGGAAGTTCGGGGAATCACACCGTCCTGCACGATATAGTTGGGAGAAATGCGACCCATGGCTGCGAAGGCGGCTCTCCGGCCCTTCCAGATCACCATCCGTTCAGCTTCCGACTGTGCCACCCGGATCTCCGAAGCACTGTGCTTCGAGCACTTCTCCTTCACCTGCTCCATGAGAGCTTCGACCTCGGCCGCGGGACCATCGAGTTCAACCAGCAGCAGCCCGCCACAGTCGGGGTATCCTGCATGAACCGCCGCCTCGGCAGCCTGTATCGCCAGGTTGTCCATCATCTCGATTGCTGCCGGCAGAATGCCCGACGCGATGATGTCGCTTACCGCTGCCCCGGCCGTGTTGGTTGAGTCAAACGCAGCCAGGAGTGTCTGTATCACCTCCGGTCTCTTCATAATGCGCAGTGTCACTTTGGTCGCGATCCCGAGCGTCCCCTCGGAGCCAACGAAAACGCCGGGAAGATCGTATCCCGGCACATCGAGCGATGCCCCTCCGAGTTGCACTAGCGAGCCATCCGGCAGTACAGCTTCCAGCCCTAGAACGTGGGTGGTAGTAAAGCCGTACTTCAGGCAATGTGCGCCGCCGGAGTTCTCAGCAACGTTGCCGCCAATCGTGCATACCGATTGCGACGATGGATCGGGTGCGTAAAAGTATCCGTAAGGCGCAACGCGCTGGGTCACGGCGGCGTTGATCACGCCCGGCTCCGCGGTCACGCGCGCATTTGGAATGTCCAGTTCGAGAATGCGGTTCAATCGAGCGAGGCTGATGACGATGCCGCCCTCAACCGGAAGTGCGCCACCGCTCAGTCCCGTGCCTGATCCGCGGGCCACGAAGGCAACGTGTTCCTGCGCGCAGAGGCGCACAACCTCCTGCACCTGGCCGGCGGTGGAGGGCAGTGCGACCGCAAGTGGAACAACCCGGAAGTTCGTCAGGCCATCGCACTCATACGTGCGCAACTCCTCGCGGGACGTAATCAATCCTTCGCCCACGAGAGAGCGAAGCTCTTGGATGAATGTCGCATTCATTCTGCCTCCAGTCATCCATTCCGTACCTTGAGATGCAGCAATTTGCCTCGCGCTTCACTAAATCCTGCGAGTTGGAGCGGTATTTTTATATCCAGAATCCACATCTTCTGTTGAGCACGGGAGAAACTCATTGACCTCACCTACCGCCTCGGTCCTGGGAAAAATTGGACTTCCCGCTCCTGTTCGCGAACTGGCATCCCGTTCATGGGACGCGATCATTGTCGGCGCCGGACACAATGGACTTGCGTGTGCAGCATATCTGGCTCGCGCCGGCAAACGTGTCCTGGTATTGGAGAGCCGGGAACGTGTTGGGGGTGCCTGCACCATCGATCAGCCTTTTCCCGGCGTGCTTATGTCTCCTTGCGCTTATCTCGCGGGATTGTTGCATCCGCTGATAATTTCCGAGCTGAATCTGCCCAAGCGCGGCTTCCACTGGAGTCCCGCGGTAAATGGGCTGTTCGTTCCGTTTCTCGACGGTTCGAGCATCCAGCTCTGGGATGACGACAGCGCGTGTGAGGCGGAGGTTCGGCGCCTTGCCCCCGGCGATGTGGCTGGATGGCGTGCCATGAACGATGTCATCCGTAGACTGCGCGACGCGCTGCGCCCTTCGGGGGACCGAGACCTGTGGATTGGTGAGCCTCCTACGCAGGAGCAGATCGAGGAGCGGTTGGGCAGAGATGAAGAAGCAAAGCACGTATTGTTCGATTGGTCGATGGCGCAATTCCTCGAGCAGTATCTGGGCGATGAGCGCCTCCAATCCGCTTATCTCGGTCAAGGCGTGATTGGCACAAATGCCAGTCCCTTTGATCCGGGCACGGCATCCATACGTTTTCACCATTCCTCGGGGCGGTTGGGCGGAATGCCGGGGATGTGGGGCTACGTGCGGGGCGGCATGGGAATGGTCTCGTTCTATCTCTGCGATGCTGCGCGGGAGGCTGGCGCAGTAATAGCCGCCGGGCTGCCGGTCGCTCGCATCGTCCCATCGGAAGGCGTAATCCTGGAGGGCGGGGAACGCATAGCAGCCGCGGTGGTGGTTTCAAATGCCGATCCACGGCGAACGCTCGCTCTGGTTGGCGGCAACGCAAATGCCGAGTGGCGCCAACGTGTGGAGAGCGTTCCGATTGTGGGCTGCACGGTCAAACTCAACGTCCTGTTGCGTGAATTGCCGGACTTTGTTGCCCGGCCGGGAACCGACGAGCCGCACCACTATGGCCAGATCAACGCTCCTCTAACGAAACCGGAGTGGAAAACCGCCTTCATCCAGGCGCGGAATGGCGAGTTGCCGGAGCATCTCTGGTGCGAGCTGTATTTTCAGAGCGCGCACGACACAACGGTCGCTCCTGCCGGGCTGCACACTATGAGCGTGTTTGCCCAATACGTTCCGTACCACTTCGCGCGCGGCACATGGGATCAGCGGCGTGAAGAGGTCAAGCGGTTGGCGCTTGGATCGCTGGGCCGTTTCTGTTCTAACCTCGATGCGGCGGTGATCGATACGCAAGTGCTTGGCCCCCCGGATATCGAGCAAGAAGTGGGCCTCACGGGCGGTCACATCTTCCAGGGAGAGTGCCTGCCGCCTTACATGTGGTTGAAGCGGCTCACAACGCGAACTCCGATGGCGGGAGTTTATCTTTGTGGAGCCTGCACGCACCCGGGCGGAAGCGTGATTGGCATCAATGGCCGCAATGCTGCCATGGCTGTGCTGAAGGATATTGGAAACATATAGGCGCGGAAAACTGGCATCGCATTTCCTTGCTTCGGCAACCGGACAAAGCAGAAATAGCGTAGGGCAGTTCGCAGAAATCAGAAACACAATCCTTGCAACACGTGTTGCCGTTGATGAATCTCAAGGTTTCCAGAGCTGGGCGGATTGCGCTCCGCCTGGCTTGGCAACCAGAAGAAAACGCTGCGGAAGTTCCCGGTGCTTTTCCCCCTGGTGAAGACTAAGAAGAGAAAGGCAGGAAGAATGGCCGAGAACAAAACCAAGCCCACTGAAGTAAGCGTGGCGGAATTTATCGATTCTCTCACGGACCAGATGAGGCGCGCTGACGCCAAGGCGCTCGTCAAATTGATGCAGAGCGCCGCCGGTGAAAAACCGAAGATGTGGGGCTCGTCCATCATAGGCTTCGGAAGCTATCACTACACCTATGAGAGCGGACGCCAGGGAGATATGCCGCTGATTGGCTTTTCGCCGCGCAAGGCCGCAACAGTTCTGTATGGCCTGAGAGGAGCTGACGGCGGTGAGGCGCTGCTTGCAAAGCTCGGCAAGTACACCAGCGGCAAGGGCTGCATTTACATCAAGAAGCTTGAAGATGTGGACCAGGGAGTTCTGAAATCCATGGCGGTGAAATCCGTTGCTGCCACGCGAGCGAGGCAGCCGGGGTAGCATCGCTCACGGGAATGCATCGGAGCGGCATGGACAGCTCAATCCGTCTAACGCCAAGCGCAGACCCCTTGTTCATGGCAAGGGAAGGACTCCGAATGGAGTTCGGCGCCGGATTCGTTCTTGAAGAGCCCCGAGGGTGAACCGCCAGTCACCTCTGGCGAATCCGTCCGCTCATCTCTGAAACCATCCTAGAATCCAAACAAATTCAACCGTAGAGGCTGAAATCCATTCTCGGTCATCCAGAAGCTCATCGGCAGTGTGGCTGCATCATCAACCTCAGGAATCGCATGGCCATCGATTCCGAAGTCAATACATTTCAGATAGGTTCGGCAGGTGTCGCAGGCAGCCAGTTGAATATGTGGAAACTCTTCACTCTTGTAGACGGGCAGTTTCTCTTTGTCCAACTCTTCGCAGTTCGGGCAAATCAGCCTGCGATATTCCCACTCGGTGCCGCAAAGCGAGCACAACAGATAGCGCTTTCCGCCTTCGCCTTCGGGGCGCAACACGCCCAACTGCGGCTGGCAAGAGCAGAATGGACAACGCGGAGCAATTCGTGGCTCAATCGCCGTGCGGGTTGCAAGATTCCGCGCGAACGGCTGGAGTAACGTAAGGCTGATGAAACTCAGAGAGGTATATGGCTGTACGCCGCGTTCGTTCCAACTCGACTCGAGTTCCTCGCCCCAATCGAGTGCCAGGTAAGAGGCAGCCAGTTCCTTCATCTGCGGCGTGCCGGAGCGGGTCAACAACTCAAGTAACTCCGGTACAAATCGCGCCACATCAGCCGCATGTGTCGCGCCGTCGCCGAGTCTCGCCTGCAGGTCTTCCTGGAACTGAAGAATCCTGGCGTAGAACAGCAGGACATCGTCGGCAGCGTCCTTTTGAGATGCCAGAAATTGAACACGCTCGATCTTGTCCTGCCAGGTCATTCCGGCAACTTTCATGGACGTTTTTCCCCCGAGCTAATCCGCGCGTACCACTTGGGAGCATGAAGCATTGCCCATCCACGCGACACGTGTCCCTCGGTCATGGCTTTCAGACTGCCCGGTATGTTCGAGATGGACATGTAAATGTGAATCATTGCTCCGCCGATAGTCACCAGCGCGGCCACCGAATGCAGAAAGGTCACAATCGGCAAAACCCAATGCAGAGAGCGCGGCATCAGTTCCGGGAACCACATCACTGGACCCGTCGCCAGGAGCACGATCGCACTCCCGAACATTCCCCAGTAATAGATCTTCTGCCCGGCGTCGTACTTGTCCTGCGGAGGAAGCTTCTCATCCTGATTGGTGATGTAGTACTTCACGTTGTCCAGCCATTTATGATCGTCGCCGTCGAGTTTCAAGTCTTGCGACCACGCATGGTGCATCCAGAAAATTCCAACGACAAAACCGAGTCCGAAGATCGGATGCCAGAAGCGGATCGTCGGTCCTCCGCCGAGCACAACGGCGAGCCAGAACAGATAAGGCGTGAACAATGCCAGCCCGCTGAGGCCCGAGTAGATGTACACCGCAGCCGTGTACCAGTGCATGATCCGCTCTACCCAGGTGAAGCGCTGAATCCGGTCCGCTGGCGGCTCATGTCGCAGAAATGCGTGGCTACTCGTGTCGCTCATGGATGCCTCCCTCTTGGATTTGAGCTTCCTTTGGGCCATAACGCAGATAGTGGAAGGCGATGCCAAGGGCGCCAAGAATCATGCCGAAGCCACCCATCCACTTGAGCGGGCCTTTCCACAGTCTCACAATCGGATCTACCGACGGGTTCTTCGGCAGGCCGCCGTATTTCTCCGGGTTGTTGATGTCGTTCAGAACATAGATAACGTGGGTACCGCCTACGCCCTGCGGATCATACACACC